>ERZ808240.457-NODE-457-length-53931-cov-15.561679_pt1 | contig 53931 bp, 46 predicted proteins | sample MGYA00521084_ERZ808240 | MGnify/ENA primary metagenome ERZ808240 (study PRJEB31516, sample SAMN03275571) | gut metagenome | biome: mammalia-associated habitat; material: feces | host: Papio cynocephalus | place: Kenya | collected 2012-08-06 ...
GAAAATAAAATCAACATTTTTTTCATTTTTCTATTGACATTTATTAGCTGGACTTTGGGTAATATCTTCGCATACTTAAATTATACTTTCTCAAATATAACAAAAATATAACAAAAAAGGCCTTTACAGAAATTTAATGTTTCTGTAAAAACCTCGTTATCCTTTATTTGTTTTCTTTTCGGAAAATGGCATTTCCGAGTTCGCCCCAACTGTATTGTGACATATATTCGCCGTTGTAAGCATGGACTCCCTCTGGTTTGTCATCCAGATAATCATAATAATCACACGATATCTTTTCAGGATCGACTGCATATTTATTCCATGACAATTTTAAAATATCTTCGACACCCTCCCTCTTCAAGGTAGAAATAAGATCTTTTTTCAAAATCTGAAGATATGTCCCTGTCGTCTTATCATTTGGCGCATTTTCCCATAAAACGGCACGAAGTTCGCCGGAAGTTACCGCATTTCCGCGCCGGTCAATCAGATACGCAAGCAGTTCTTTCGTCTTGCTTCGTTCAAACGAAAGGCTCTTCCCCTCTACAAACACATCAAAGGTACCAAAACATTTCGCCTGCAAGCGATGTTCTGCGGGCATTCGAACCGGATTTCTGAGATTTTCCATTTCCTCTTTTACCTCTTCTTTGGTCACCGGTTTCGTCAGATATCCGCTCACACGCATTTTAATAGCAGTGTACATATATTCACTATACGCTGTAACAAAAATAATGTTGATGCCCGGATGCCAGATTTTCAATTGTTTTGCCACTTCAATCCCGCTCATGCAACCCATATCAATATCCAAAAACGCCACATCACAAGGCGTCTCACTTGCAAACTTCAACAACTTTTTCGGATTCGAAAATTCATAAATTTGTTCTCCCGGAACTGCCTCTTTGACTGCTTCTGTCAGCATCTCCAATGCCAGCATCTCATCATCTGCTGTAATAATCTTCATACCTTTATCCTTTCTGCGGCAGCGTAATGACTGCCCGTGTTCCTTTTCCCATTTCGCTGCTTATGTCAAGTCTGCCATCACACAAATCTGTCAGTCGTGCTTTCGCATTTTTCAATCCCACATGGTTTTTTCCATCTTTTTCCAGGTTTTCTTTTTTAAATCCCACGCCGTCATCCGTTACGCTGACATAAATTGTTTTCTGCTTTCTCTCTGCTGATATTGTAACCGTACCCCCGTCTGGTTTGCGGCAGATGCCGTGTTTGACCGCATTTTCTACAAGCACCTGAAGGGTCAATGCCGGAATGACAAAATTTGTGTCATGAATATCATAACACACATTGACACGATCTCCAAACCGTTTTTTCTCAATATTCAGATAGCGCTTAATATGCTCCAGTTCCTGCGTAAACGGAATCGGCTCCTTTCGTTCCAGTGCATCGAGATTTCCCCGCAGATAAGCAGAAAAATCGGCAATTGTCTGCTGCGCCATCTCCGGATCTTTCACACACAGCCTTTGAATCGTCGTCAGCGCATTGTACACAAAATGTGGAGCAATCTGCGAAAGCAGTAGAGAAATCCGCAGATCTACCGCTGTCTTCTCTGCTTTTGCCAACTCCCGGTTCTGATCTACCATCGTCGTCACAAACAATAAGATCATGGAAATACATATTCCAATATTTGTAAGTGATATTCCATAATAAAAAATCTGGATCACCATCATTAAAACCGGCAGAATTATGTAAGAAAACAGCGATACAAACATCTCCCGGCTGAGTTTTGTCCGATATCGAATCAACAAAAACAGATCCACAACGATTCCAGTAAGCGGTAGCAGCAAGGAGAGGAAATGCCACTGACTTCTATGATAAAAATTCGAAGAATCAAAATAGTAATACCAATTGGTAAATTGTGACAGCACCACGAAAGCCATCGCAATTCCCACGATTACATATACCGATCTTACTGCTGCCCCACTTTTTTTCTTATCTTCCTCTGTTAAATGACAGCACAAATATCCATGAAACAGTGCAAGGATCAGATCACTCAATAAAAATACGCAAAAATTACTGATACGCACCATATAATATCCGATTTCTCCGGGATATCCGCGAAATCCCCAGGCGAGTGCATCGCTTCCAAGGAGAACTGCCGTGCATAACTGCATCGCAATCATTCCGCGGCGTTTCTTCCGGTCAAAATTTGCACTCATCACCATACAAATGACAGCGATCAAGCAAAAGATCAGCCCCCATACCAGCATGGCGATGTGAAGTGACTGGCGGTTAAACATACGATTTTCCTCCTTTTATAACCCCGTCATATCAAGATTAATGATCATCTGTCCAATCTTGGTTTCTTTCAAAAGATAGCACATATAAATTGGGAGATATATCACATTCCCCTCTGTTTCCACGTTCCCAACTGAAAAAACATAGGCTTTCTCGATATGGTACTGCGGCACATTCATAAAATTATCCAAAGCTTTATGTGATTTGTAGGATTTTCCGGATTTGACTTCAATCGGAACAACTTTTCCGCTCATTTCTATCACAAAATCCATCTCGCCTATTTTACTCTTTTTACAGAAATATGGCTCGAATCCATTGGCTGTTAATTGCTGTGCGACAGCATTTTCAAAATGCGCCCCATTGTTTACTTCTCCGTTTTTATTTATTAATTCTACCTTTGTTTCCGCCGGATAAGCACTTGTAAGCAGTCCGATATCACTTGAGAATAGGCGAAATACATTACTGCTCTTGCTTGCCATAAGTGGAATCACCGGCGCATCAACATTATAAACCGGTAAAGCCACACCCGCATCTTTTAACCATAAAAAGCTATTTTCATATCGATCAAATTTAAGTTCTTTATTTAACATAGTAAAAACGAACTTCTTATTCTGCTTATTTAGTTCCGCAGGAATAATATCATATATTGACTTCAATTTAAGTTTTTTATTCTCAATTTCATACTGCGTAAAATCTTCTTTATAAAGTGCTATGATATCTCGCTGAACCATATCAACTTCTCTAATATCTTTTGTTTTAACATACGTTTTTACTGCATCCGGCATCCCACCGACAATAAGATATACAAAAAACAGAGATAACAATTTCTGATGTATAAATTCGTCCACCTGACTGCACGTTTCAAACTTTTCTTTCAACATCTCCAATGTAGTATTGGAAACACTATTCGCTACCATAAATTCTTCAAAATCCATAGGGTACATCTTTAGAACAGTTAAGTAACCTACAGGAGCGGATGCAATCCCTTTGAGCTCAACTCCCAGCAAAGAACCACTCATTACATATTTAAAACTTCCTTCTTCTACAAGAAATTTGATTTTTGTCACTATTTCCGGACATTTCTGAATTTCATCAAAAAACACAATGGTTTCATGCGCTTTACAATCTTCCGGCATAATCATTTTTAATTTAACCAAAAACTCTTCTGCACTCATTTCTGCATTCAAATATTCTACCATGCCTGGTTGATCAATAAAATTCACTTCAAACTTCGTATAACCGCTCTTGCTAATCTCATCCCGTATAAGCCAGGTTTTTCCTATCTGCCGTGCTCCCGTGATTAATAATGCCTTATTCGAATTTTTAATCCATTCGCCAACCGCAACAGAGTCTTTTCTATACATGTTCCTGCACCTCCAATTATACAGTACACTATTTGCCCCGTTTTTTCAATCTAATTTTTGTTATTTTGCCCCGTTTTTTAACTTTTATTCCCTAATTTTTGCCCCGTTTTTCAAAAATCATTCCTTTGCCTTAGCATTTACAATATAAATTCCCACGCACACCAGTCCAAGTGCCAGCACGCTGCTCACGCCAAGCGCCTCGGTTTCATTCAGCAAAAGTGCGGACAAAATCACACCGATCACCGGATTCATAAACCCAAATACTGTTACTTTTGACACCGGATTGTATTTGAGAAGCATGCCCCAGAGAGAATAAGCCACCGCGGAGATCATTGCCATATAAATGAGCAGTGCTAACGCACTCACGGTAAAGGCTTTCAAATGACCGCCCATTGCGGCTCCGCAGGCAATCATAACAATACCACCCAATATAAACTGGTACCCGCTCAGCATGACCGGGTCTTCTTTTTGTGAAAAACGTTTCATGCAGACAGACGAAAACGCATAGGAAACGGTCGACAATAGAATGCACCCATCTCCTGCCGGTGAAAAATGAAAGTCCATTCCGCTGCCTGCAACATTGACAAGCACCACACCCGCAAATCCGACCAGACAGCCGATCATTTTGCGCGAAGTCACGGTTTCCTGATGAAAAAGATAGCCTGCGACAAGGATTGCCACAAATGTACTGATCGCTTCGATAATGGATGCTTTTACACCGGTCGTGTGCGCCAGTCCGATATAGAAAAATAAATATTGAAGCACCGTCTGTAGAAGGCTCAAAAGCCCGATTTTTCCGATAGCACTCCGCTTTGGAAGCAATATTTTCCGCTGTAGGATGCTTCCCAAAACAATCGTCAGTACACCTGCCAATGTAAAACGGTATCCTGCGTATAATATCTGGGATGCCGTATCTGCCGCCGCAATTTCCATCATGCGGTAACCGATCTTGATGCATGGGAATGCACTTCCCCATAACGTACAGCAGATCATTGCTCCGATGACGATCACCCAGGTTTTTGTCATGAAATTAGTAGTTTTCGGCTTCATTCGTTTACTCAACTCTTTTCTAAATAACCATTTAATGTTTCGTGTATTACTTCATACATATTTCTAGCGGTTTCTCGGCAAAAATCGGCCTCTAATCCTGCGCCGGCGCCCACTTCGATCAATTCTTTTTCTGACGGATTCCTGCCATTTCCGGCTACCGTCGTTGTATGCTCACCATAATATGTCGTGCTGTAAGTCAGATCGTATGCGGGACTGAGCCGCCAGCCCTTTTTTTCTTCTTCATATAAAAAAGAAAAATTCTTGGCATGATCGTCACGATTGTGGGCATACACATTAAAACACATACGCCGGTACATATTTTCCATATCCGTCCTATTATTTTCTGTAAGAATCCTCGTTAATTTCATCAAATCCGCATAATCTAACACCGGCTGCTCAAAATCCATCTCAAGAATCGCAGAAGCCGTAAGCATATGAATTTTACTTCCATCCGCTTTGCGGTCAAACCGTTTCGTGCCAAAATAACCTTCACACTTTTCCGAAGCAAATAGTCTGGATTCACTCATTTCAATTCCGCACTTTAATGCACAAAGATAATAGTCATACTCCATTTTTCCAACATTTTCGCTATCCACATGCGCCGGAAACTTAATAATCCAATCCTCTCCGTCCACTTTCGTCATAATCTTCGGCCGTGCTCCTCCGCTGCTGCCTCCCAGCCGGTAGATGTCATCCAATTTTTCGGAATACTGCGTCAATAATATTTTTTTACACTGTTCCGCCAGTACATCGAAATCTTCTTCCCAAACAGCCTTTTCTGCTTCTTTTGCCGGTCTGTACGTCAATGCCCCCATTCCGGAATCTCCAATTATTGCCAACCGATCCAGCATCCCATATTCTTCCGGATTTTTTCCTGATTTTTTTAACACGCGTTCCAGCAAAAACCGTCCCCACGCATCTGGAAGACTGTCAGCAAAGGCACCAAACAAGCCTCCAAAATAATCTTTCTCCGGTACAAAAACTTGTTTTTTCAATGGCAGTGAAAATGGACTGACAGCGAATCCGTTTTCCAGCCACTCCTCATCGTACGCAAAAGCTATTTTCCAATTTTGGGTTTTTGCAAGTGTCCCTACCAGCTGGTCATGATAATACACCTGCATCATTTTATTCGGCTTCATGGATAACCTCCTCTATACTACGATACGGAACCTCCGTAAACAAGGATTGTATTTCATTTGCTACCCCTAATGCCATCGCAATTTTTGTCAATGACAGCAATGAAATTTTGCCTGTAGACTCAAAGCGCTTAATCGAGCCATAACTCACGCCGCTTTCAGCCGCAAGATTTCTCTGTGAGATTGAACGTCTCTTTCGGATCACTTTCATTCTCTTCGCCAATTTTTGGTCCATCTCCTCTGCCGTTTCCCATATCATCGGTTCCATCGGATAACCCCCTTATCATTTTACACAATTTTTCTCTTTTTGACGAAATTTTTCCTTGACATAGTAAAAGAACGGATAATATATTATCCGTTCTTATTTTATCAAAAAAGAGGGTGACTGTCAACGCAGCCTTATTTCTGGATGGGGTAAATTTATTTGATTTCCACGAATTCTTCGTTTATAATAATGATACATTATGATTTAAGAAAGGAACCTCATCCGATGCATCAGATAAAAAATTTTGTAAAAACAGAAACCGTTCTTTGTATTTCTTCTCTCCTTGCGCTCATTTCGCTCTTTCTGGTGCCGCCGGATGCCGCTTATTTGGATTATATTGATTTTCGAACATTGGCAATTTTATTCTGCCTCATGGCCGTTATGGCAGGTTTTCAGGAAAATGGTCTGTTTGCTGTGATCGCACAGTCTATCCTCTGCCACGTGAAAAATGTACGACAGATTTTATTTGTCTTCGTTCTCTTGTGCTTTTTTTGCAGTATGTTCATTACCAACGACGTCGCACTGATCACATTTGTGCCGTTGACAATTATTGTATTCCACATGCTTGATACAAAATTGAAAAAATGGTTGATTCCCATTATCTCGCTTCAGACGATTGCAGCCAATCTGGGAAGTATGCTTACCCCACTTGGCAATCCACAAAATTTATATCTTTATGAAAAATCCGGCAGCAACATCGGCTCTTTTCTTCTGCTTATGCTGCCTTTTACGTTCGTTTCGCTTCTCCTTCTCTGTGCATGGATTCTTATTATATGCCGCCGGGAATCAAGTGCTATTCAGGTAAATTTTGAAAAAAAGGCATCCATTCAAAGCCCGCTTTCCGTTCTCGGCTTTTCTCTCCTTTTTCTGATCTGCCTGCTTACCGTTCTTCATGTGGTACCATGGAAGATCACTTTAAATCTTGTCCTTGTCAGCATGATTGGCTACAGTCGGAAGACTTTTAAGAAAATTGATTATTCTCTTCTTTTCACATTTGCCGCCCTTTTTATCTTTATCGGAAATATTGGGCGCATTCCGTATTTTCATGATGCCCTTGCTAATATTATCAATGGACATGAAACGCTTACTGCTATCCTTGCCAGCCAGTTTATGAGTAATGTTCCCGCTGCAATTCTTTTGTCAGGATTTACCCGTCAATATGCTGACTTGATCATCGGAGTAAATCTTGGTGGACTGGGCACGCTGATTGCCTCCATGGCAAGCCTGATCTCATTCAAATTTTTAGCCAAAGAAATGCCTGAAAAAAAAGGTGCTTATCTTTTGTATTTCACGATAAGCAACCTCGTATTTCTGATACTTTTGATGAGTCTTTCATATCTATTAAATGTGATATAACTATTTTGTCATACCCGGATACACACGTCGCTGCGTCCCGTCGCATCTTTCGTTACGACGATTTGTTTGTCAATTTTTTCCTTCAATTCTGACACATGCGATATGATACCGACCAGCTTATGGCCTTCGGTAATTCCGACCAGCGCCTTATATGCCAGAGGAAGTGTTTTTTCCGTATCCAAAGAGCCGAATCCTTCATCGACAAACATCGTGTCGATCTGGATTCCGCCTGCCGACTCCTGCACCTCATCGGAGAGCCCCAGCGCCAATGACAACGATGCCATAAAGGACTCGCCGCCGGAAAGCGACTTGACACTTCGTCGCGTGCCATTATAATGATCGATAACGCATAATTCCAATCCGCTCTGGCTCCGCTTATTCTCTGCTTCCCGCACACGCTCTAACTCATACTGGCCGTCGGACATTTTCATAAACCGTAGATTCGCGCGGTAAATAATACGGTCAAAATACGTCATCTGCACATACGTTTCGAGACTGATTTTGTCTTTCGCCGTCAATGTTCCGTTTGCCGTCGCAGAAAGTGCATTGACCCACGCATATTTTTTCTCCTGCTTCAAAAGTTCACCTGCATTTTTTCCTATATTTTCCTGAATGCCTGCATTTGTTTTCCGACGCGTATGGATTTCTTTCATTTTTTCATCCAGCTCCGTCCGCTCCCTCATCAAAGCCTTCTGGCGTTCCAAAAGTTCCGGCAGATCAATGGTTTCTGCCGTTTCAATTGCTTTTTGAAGTCCTTCGATCGTTCCCTGCATCGCAGAAACCGCCTGACTTTTTTGCTGATATGCCTTGTCGGCGCTGTCAAATTTTTCCTGTTTTTTCTTCACAGCCGTTCGGATTTCCTGCTCTTTCTGCGCCGCCTCCTGATACCCGGAAAAGCGCAGATTTGCCACTATTTCCTCCTTTTGTTTCTTTGCATTTTCAAGGGTTTCCGCCGCCTTGATCTGAGATGTCACAATTTCTTCCCTGCTTTGTTTTTCTTTCTCATAGGCAGTTTCGCTTTCCGGAATTTTTTTCTCTAACCAAACTTTTCTTTGTATTCTCTTCTCTTCTTCTGCCAATTCGTTCTGCCTTTTTAGAAGATTCGCTTTTGTCTCTTTTTCCAATTCCGCGATCTGCCCGTCCGCATCCACCACTTCCCCAAGCAGCTGCGAAAGTTCCTCTGTCAGATGGCTCGCCGCCTCTGCTGCTTTGGTGTGATAAATGTTTGCCTGTTTCGCCTTCTCATTTACATTTTCGTAAGCTCGCTCGCACGACATTTTGGCCTTTTTCAGTTCCTCCTCATGCGGTACCTTGCTGGAAAGTTCTGCCAGTTTCGGATGGCTCAATGAACCGCAGACCGGACACGGCATATCTTCCACAAGCCGGCTTGCCAATAATCCCGCCTGTCCGTCACGATAGGCCTGATCCATCCGTTCATATACCTGTTTTTCCTTCTTATAGGCTTCGTCTGCCACAAGGTATTGTTTCTGCGCTTCCCTTGCTTCGCTTTCCCGTTCTGTCAGGTCTTTTTTCTTTGCTTTGACCTGTTTGATCTTTTGTATTTTTTCACTTAAACGTTCTATTTCATGCCGTAATTTTTCCCGCAATTCCCCGATATCTGAGAATGTCTGCAACTCTTGTCTGTATTTTTCCAGTTCTATTTCAAGGTCTTGAATCTTCTTGTCTTTTTCCAATAATTGGGTTTCGTTCTGTTTGGCAGAATGCTCTGCCTTCTGAATTATTTTCTCCAGTTCGTCCACTTTTTCGTACTTTGGAAGCTCGAGATGAATCTCTGTCGCCTGGCGCAGAAGTTCTTCTGTTCCCTCCTGCTCTTTTTGCGCCTGCTCCCGCTGCTGTTTTGCAAGTTCTCTTTCTTCCTTCAAAATCTGAATCTGCCGGCCGGCTTCCTGCAATTCTTTTTGCATTTTTTCTATCTGTTCTGCCTGCCCGATCTTGGCATTTACTTTTTCTAATTCTTCGTCTATTTGTGTCTCTTTTTCCTTGATTTTTCGAGTTTTTTCGACATCTTCCTGTTCTAACTCATCCAGTATTTCCAATACTTTTTCGATTGGAAGTTCCTTCTTTTTTGCTTTTTCTACTTCCAAAAATAATACATTTTCTTCCTCACACAAAATCCCCTGAATGTACTGCTCCATGCTCTTTCTAAGATCCTGGCAGTTTCCATACAACTGCTTTGCTTCGCCCGAAAGTTTCTTTTGCAGATTCAGATAACGCTCCGTCTGAAATAACCGGCGAAAGATTTCCTGGCGTTCCGATGTCGGTGCGATCAAAAGTTTCAGAAAATCTCCCTGTGCGAGCATCGCGATCTGAGTAAACTGTTCCCTGTCCACGCCCAGCAGCTCTTCTATCACGGCAGTTACTTCCTTTTTCCCCGATACTACGACGCCATCCGGCAGAATCAGTTCCGCATTGGCTTTTTCGGTCGTCATGCCCTCTCCACGCTGTTTTTTTCTCGCGTATTCCGGATTTCTTGCCACCTCGTAGGTCTGTCCCCGATGGGAAAAGACAAGGCGCACTTCCGTTTTCGTGTCACCGTCAGCGTACGTGGACCGAAGCATCCATTCCTCGCGGTTTTCTCCACTCGGTCTTCCGTACAAAGCATAGCAGATAGCATCAAATATCGTCGTCTTGCCGGCTCCCGTATCTCCCGTGATCAGATACAATCCGTCATTTCCTAATTTTCCCATATCCAGTTTTTTTGTGTCCGCATACGGTCCAAATGCTGTCATTGTCAAATGTAACGGTCTCATATCCTCACTCCTTCCACACGGTTTTCATCATATCCTGCACAAACGCACGCTGTTCTTCATTCATCGGCTGATTATTCTGCATCTCATACAATTCCTCAAATAATTCGATCGGCTGCTTATGCTCCACATCTGCGCCCTTTTCCACCAGTTGATTCTGCCTGGTCCGCGTATTATCATAATTCAATTTCATAAGATTTGGGTAAATTTTTCGAAGTTTTCCCATCGCGTCCGGAATATCTTCTTCATCCGTCAACGTGATGTGAAGATAATCGTCGGTTTTCTGGTCTTGATAAAAAGATTCTTTGGTTAATTCTTCAAATGTTCCACTGATTTCCCGCATATCATGTTTGGGAATCAACGGAGCCGTACGTATCGTAATATTTTTCCCTTCGATGTCTAATATCGTCACGGATTTATGGTGATCGGCCTCAGAAAAGGAGTATTTAAGCGGAGTTCCGCTATAGCGGACCGTATCTCTCACTACCCGCTGCGGACCATGAATGTGCCCAAGTGCGACATAATCAAAGGCATCAAACACCGAAACATCGACGTTATCCAGTCCTCCGATCATTTCCTCCGAATCCGAGCGGGATGCCCCGGTCACAAACTGGTGCGCGATCAGAATATTGCATTTTGTTTCGTCAATGTCCATATGGTCAATTGCCACACGACACGCATCGGAATAATTTTTGATATTGTCAGCTTCCTCCGGAAATATCGTTTTGACAGTAATTGGCCGAACAAACGGAAGCATATAAATATTGATTTTATTTCCATTTTCTTCCAAGCAAAATGATTCCACTTTCCCCTCGTACACAGGAGAAAAATGAATCCCGCTGCGGTCGATCAGATCTGACGCAAAGGCAAGTTTAACCGCGGAGTCATGATTTCCACTGATGATATACACCTGCAGTTCCCGTTTCGCAAGGTTCGATAAAAATCCGCCAAGAAGTTTTACTGCCTCTTCGTTTGGCACAGATTTATCGTAAATATCTCCCGCGATCATTACACCATCCGGCTTCTCCTCGTCAATGATCTCCAGCACTTTCCGTAATATGTAACGCTGATCTTCCACCATCGAAAATTCATTCACTCGTTTTCCAAGATGAAGATCCGACAAATGCAGTAACCGCATCGGCTCCCTCCCTTGTTATTCAATGTCCAACAGTTCTTTTACCATCGCCGCTGTGTATTCTACTTTTTCCACATGATTTGCTTCAATCTGATACAAAGCATGTGCCGCAAGATGTTCTGCTGCCTGCTCCAATGGACGGATTCCCGTCGTTCCTTTGTATTTTTCCATAATGGCATCCAAGGCTTCTTCGCCGATGATACATTCTTCTTTGCGCATGCTCATATGTTTCAGCACTTTCGGAAGCGCAAACTGGGAAAAGATGGTTTTCTTTTCTTCGATTGTATAGTCCGGTATATCAATAACTGCAAAACGTGACATCAATGGCGCGCTGATATTTTCCTTGTCATTTGCCGTCGCGATCGGATACACTCCTACGGTCGGAATACGGCATTCAATGTAGTTATCCGTAAATCCAAGATTGTCCAGCAAGGTCAAAAGCACGTCCGCCGGATTTCCATTTCCTTTTCCGGAATTTGCCTTATCCAGCTCGTTGATGATAAATACAAGATTGGAAGATTCTGCCATTGCAAAGGCTTCCATAATAATACCCGCTTTTGCATTCGCATAAATACGTGAACTTCCGGTAAGCTGCTCCGGATCGTTGATCGAACTCATATCCAATGTCGTCCATGGCAGCCGCAGAATACGTGCCACAGCATACGCAATCTGCGATTTTCCGGTACCCGCCGGGCCACAAAGCAAAATACCATAGGCCGGCAGTGTATGCGTACGATTGATCTGAATGATCGTCTCGATAATACGTTGTTTCACGGATTCCATCCCATACAATTCTTCATCGAGGATCCGTCTCGCCTCATCCGGATCAATGGATTCAAAATAATTGCTCTTCCACTGAATGTTCATCATCATGGAAAGCGCTCTCTGGGCATGCCTCTTTTCTTCCGCTGTCACTTCGCTTGATCTTGCCACGGCAAGATTTCGTCTCGCCCAAAGCCGCACATTGTCTGGCAGTGTTCTTCCTGCACAATTCATAAAATCGACAATACTCTGAAGGCTCGTAAGTTTCATATTGTCGCCATCTTCGTCTTCTTCCTCAAGTTCATCGATCTCCGGCGCATCGCTGGCAAGAAGCCGTCCGATCATAAACTGCAAAAATCCGTCTTCTGCAGAAAGTTTTGTACCGCCGCCAAAACTGACCTCGCGTACTTTATAAACCGCATACCCTTCGGCTGTATTTTCTCCGGAAAGGCGCACTTTAATATGGTTTTCCCCAAGCCACTTAAAAAGCCCGGTAAAACGTGCGTCCATGCGAAGTATATTGGCACTCACCGTACCATTTTCTCCCTGATATTCAAATGCTGTCTTTTTCACCGGATTCGTGATCAATCCGATCGGATGGTGGCAGCTTGCTTCCTCCAATGTTTCTAAGACCATGAGCGGGTTATCCACCGTCGGATTTTTCTCATTGGACTGAAATATTGTATAGGTACATTCCGGCGCTTTTCCGGCATCCGGAGTGTGGGTAAAATCAAAAACAGGCATGTTTGTTCTCCTCTCAGTTGTATCCTTACAGTTTTTTCATCAATTCCCGAATTCGTTCTTCTGTCTCTTCGCACTCATCTGCAATCTGGCTTGGAATATGATATTCTTCTTCCATGATACTAAGTCGTTCTTCGCTTGTCAAGCCTTTTGAGTAGTATTGAATTTTTCACACATCAACCTCTCCCCCAATAATTTCACTTAACGAAATCCCCCGTGGCACCATATCCAATAACGACTTACGATATAAGATTAAAAATTGATACAGGGAAATTTTTCCTTTCAAATAAGCACTCACCCCCTTCAGAATCCTCTCATGCTCCTGAAATGTTCCGTGATAATATTCCATATCCATATAATTATTCCGCATTAGCGGATGATAAAAGACGGACCCATCCGTCATAGGAAGATAACCATAGACATACATGTCCGAAGAATCCCCGCTTTTCTGCAGCAATTCCGTATCGCCCCAATTGGATACTCCGTCTACGACGACAATTCTTTCCTCGGGATCCGGATTACGTGGATTCCACACGATATCCCCTTTTTTAAACGGCGTCGGGATATCCAGCCAAATACCTTCAAAGCTATTGCAAAGCAAATCATTCTCCTTCGCTGTACACGTTTTCTTTTCAAGCACATTCATAAATGCCCCATCTTTCCGGTATGTCAAGATAACTCTGTCCTCTACATCCTGCACTGCCTGCCTCTCCAGCCAATACGTAACGACTGGCAGCTCAACATAAGAAACGCCCTCTTTCGCATCCTCTGCACAGCTTCTAAAATCCGGAAAAACTTCATGCGCTCTGTCATACTGCTCTAATTCATCATAATACGAATTCTGATAAACATATTTCCCAGGTTCCGGGTCTTTCTCAAAATCTTCCCGAATCTCATCCACCAGATCCATATACTCTTGCAGCATCTGATGAAGACTTTCCCATCCCGCATGCCAGCCTTCACGCTCCGACACCTCGCAGTCCGGCATCGTCTCAATCACTTCGTTCCACTTCTCCTTTTTTTCGTCAAAGGTAAGATAATCATTTTTCCAAATAAGCCACGCTGTCTCCAGCGAATTGAATTCATAGTGAATTTCCCGCAAATATTCCGCAATGTCTTTTGAATTGATCAAAGAATAAACATCCATAACAAATGCCCCTTTCTATACTGACAAAATTATTATATAAATTTTACCAAACGAGAATGACACCATTTGTCACGGAACTCTTTCACCTCACAGTTCTTGAAAAACTAAGAAAAGAATATCATTCCAGCACATCTTCTCCCATCTCATAAAGCAATTCATTGATGTCAATAAGTGACAGTCCACGTTCGATGCCAAAAATCAGTATCGCATCGCGGCGGTTTTTGCTGTATAAAACGCCGGCTTTCGCTATTGTAAGAAGCCGGTTACACTCCTGTAGTGTCAAACGCATCGCCGCAGAAAGTTCGATCAATTTATCGCGGCTGGCAAGGCGCTCTCCCTGAAAAATCTGATATCCATATGTGCGGGCAATATTTGCCTCGCGAATCACATCTGCCTTATTTAACCCTTTTGTTTCCAATAATTCTTCTAAATAACATTTTAATGTCAGCCGTTCCTTTTCCGGCAATTCTGTCAAGGCAGCTTCAAGATGCGACAACGTAGTACAGGACTTTAAAATATGATTTAATTCATTGGTTGTTTTTTCATCCATTTTCAAAATTTCCTTTCGCTTTTTTGTCGTTTTATGTATAATTATAGTTAACACACTACTTTTTTTCAAGCGGAAAAGCGGATTGGAGAACACGATGACGGAAGAATTACGAACGGAATACATCTTAAATATGTACGAAGAACTCACTACATTAAATGACTGTGAACATATTATTTTAGTACGGGAAAAAGCAACCGGGCTTCTATTTGTAAAGAAAATTTTAACACATTTTGAAAAAGCCGTTTATGAAAATTTAAAGGAATTATCCCTTCCCGGCATTCCCAAAATTTACCATATATTAACGTCCGATTCTTGCTTGATTTTAATTGAAGAATTCATTAACGGGCAGACGCTTCAATCTGTTTTACAGAATGGACCGCTGTCTGAATCCGATGCTTTCACAATATTTGATACCATTTCCCATACCTTAACTATCCTTCATTCCTTGAATCCACCTATCATCCACCGCGATATTAAGGCGGGAAATATCCTGATCACAGAGGACAAAAAATGTTATTTGATTGACTTCAATGCTGCCAGAAATTATGACGCAAATAAAACGAACGACACGGTAATTCTTGGAACACAAGGCTATGCACCTCCGGAACAGTATGGTTTTGCACAGACAGACTGCCGAAGCGACCTCTACTCTTTGGCCGTCCTTCTTCATGTAATGCTGACCGGAAAATATCCAAAAGACGGCCTTTCCTGCCAAAATGAAATAAATACCGTATTAAAAAAAGCGCTCAGCCTTTCCCCCGAAGAACGTTTTCGCAGTATTGAGGAATTTAGCAATGCCGTTCACCGAATCCTATCTCCTTCTTCCAAAGATTACCCAAAGATAGTGAAACATTATCTTCTTGCACTTCCCGGCATCCGAAGCCGGTCACTTGTAAAAACCTGGGGATTTTTGTTGGGCTGCATTGTCATTATATGGGTCAGTGCTACATCAACGCTGTCTCCTCTGCACCCCATTAGTAACCAGATTTCTAAATTTTTCGCCGGCATCAGTCTATTTTGTATGTATTTTTTATGCACAGATTATTGCCACATGCGAAAATATTTTCCGGGAACAAAACACCAAAACCGCCTCATAAGATATTGTATAATAACGGTTTATTGTTTCCTATTTTTGTTATCTGCCGCCCTCATAAGCGGCCTTTTCGACATTCTATTTCCATAAACAGAATCGTTTAAAAATGTATGCTGACAGCAGACCACGCAGTCTATTTTTTCATATATACTCTTCTCATCAATAACTCATGAGAGGAGAGAAATAGAACCATGAAAAAGAAAAAATGGATCCTTATTGTAGTCGCTGTTATCATCGTATTTGCCATTATTGGTGCCAGTGGAAACAACGACGAAAAAGACAGTCAACAAACAGATAACTCGGTAACAAAGGTAGAGAATACCGCTCCCCCGGCCACCGATTCCCCGGACACTTCAAGTGAAGATTCAACCGAATCCGAGAGCGACGCCCCTTTGGTATTTAAAGAAGGGGAAACTGCTTCGAAAAATGGCATTGAAATCACTATGACAAAAGTAACAGAATCCAAAGGCAAAGGCTATAACAAACCCGCAAAAGGCAAAATTTTTGTCATTTGTAATTTCCTTGTCGAAAATAAATCCGACGATGATTTTACCATGAGTATGCTGGATTACAATGCTTACGCAGATGGTTATTCCCTTTCTGAAACATATTATTCCGAAGACGATTTCGGCTCAATGAGCGGCACGATCGCTCCCGGCAAAAAAATGAAGGGCGCTCTTGCGTTTGAAGTCAAAAAGAATTATAAAAAATTGGAATTAGACTTTGCATTGGGTGATCTTTTTGGAGATGAGAAAGTTAAATTTGTAAATAAAAAGTAAGGTATTTCCCCGCTAAGAATTTTGTGCTTGGCGGGGAGTTTTATTTAGCTAAATACGATACAATCCTGCTCTGCCAATTTCATCCGAAACAACTGCACTCCCAGCACGGCATTAAATCCCGTCGCTGCAAATACGCTGAACCGTTCGACAACACCAAAATATTCTTTTGGCACTATATTCATGCCCATCGCACCAACCATCATCATTGCAAGAGCAACTGCTGCAAATATACCGTAAGAACGGCAGTTTCTATCCTTCGCCCCTGCAATAATTATCAAAATAAGAGATACGATAGACAGTAAAACAACGAGCACTGTCGAAAAAATATGCATCTGATCCTGAAATGTGCCGGCATATCCGCTGTCACTTAACGGGAAACACCCATAACCAACTGCTGAGACCCATTCCATAATGGTAAACAGATAAATCCCCACTCGCAAAAGCCGGGTTTTTCTTCCTTGAATGCCAACACAGACCATCATTGCGCACACCAAAGTGCATACGTTATACACGCAACTAAGCTGGTTCCACAGCCGAAGTGACGGTGCATTTGATGCACTCAGATCACTTACCGCCTGCGCCATCCAGTTATATCCCGGGTACGCAAGAGGCGCAAAAACAACGGCGGCGGTATACGACAAAAACGCTGCAATCCCGAGCAACCCGCAATAATTCAACAAATTCTTTTTCTCCCTCATACCGCATTCTCCTCACAAAACCATTTTAGATAATTTTCTAAAAGATTGATCTTCTCATCTTCGCACTCACCATACCTTTGATCCAACTTATAATCCATAAGTCCGTGGATCGTCATGGCAAAACTGACGGCACTCATATCCGCATTCTTAAAATGAAGCACATTATGCACTTCCATCGCATAAAATAGCTGCTTCGTCGCCAAGATCATCGTTTCCGTTTCCTCAGCAACAATTTTTGCCGCCATAGGATTAATCGGTCTTTCCGAATAAATCACCTTATAGAAATTCATCATTTGTTCCTGCTGATTCATTTGAATATAACCGTGAACTACCGACTGCAATATTTCAAGCGCTGTTTTCCCCTCAAAAAATGTATTGTAATCCATCGGTTTTATATTCGCTTTTTCTTTTGCCTGCTGCCTGAGAAATTGATACATCGCCTCCACAATCTCGTCCTTGGATTGAAAATGTTTATAAAGCGAAGGCTTTTTTATCCCTATTTTGTCAGCAATCATACTCATGGAAACACTCGCAAGCCCTTTCTGCGCCGCAAGTTCAAGTGTTGTAAGAACAATTTCTTCTTTTCGGTTACTACTCATCCTGTCCTCCTCGCATTATTATATCTTAAGATTTTCCTCATCTGTTTCCAGATATCCAATTGCTCCATCTGCCAGATTCAGTACGACATCAAATTCATTTTCAAATGTAATATCTCTTATATCACTGCAAATAAAAGAAACATTACTCATATCCCTTGAACTTTTTCTGGCATCTTCGATATAGCATGGAGTGATATCAACACCAACCACCTCAAAGCCTCGTTTGGCGTATTTTCCACCCATGACATATTTTTAATATCCAGGCTCCAATTTTTCTTGTACCAGTCCGCCGCTTTTGCTTTCATACTTTTGTCTCTTCTTTCAGAAACGTTTCGTAGCCTGTTGGCTATCGTTCGTTAGCCATATGATAGCACGAATCTCTGTAAATTGCAAGTGGGATGTGAATTATTTATCAAATTACTTATTTAGAAAACAATCCGCATTTTTAATACTTTTGCGAATGTTTTGCAATTTTATCTGTTCCTCTTCACTCATGTCCTTTAACTTGTCTTTAAGATGCATTTCTTTATAAAGCCGTCCGCTTGTGTTAAAAAATTTCTTTATCGGCAGTCCACTCTTTTAATCCATTGCTTCAATTCCAGTATATATTCGAACTTATATCACACGGATTTTTTTACGCCTATCCTATTATTGATTTTTTCGGCTTCATTCAGAATATTTAGTTGATAGTCTGCTATTTCCTTCAAAACTGTAAATCTATCTGTCTTATCTTTTCCTTCACGAATCATTTGTGCATTATGCGATTCAAGGTTTGATAATACCGCAAGTTCATTTATAGTTGCGTAATCTCTAACATTACTCTTTTTAGCAAGTTCCGGGTTTGCTTCTCTCCACGCTTTCGCAGTAAACCCAAACAATGCAACATTTAACAAATCTGCCTCTTCTGCATAAGGAAGCCACTGTAACTCCTCTCGATAATTACATGCTGGAATCAAATAATTTTTCACTGCATCCGTCTGAATCAAGTAATTATTCTTGGAAAGAAACCTCTTCGCATTCCATTCCAATTTCTGCAAATCATTTTCTTTTTCTTTCAATCGTTGAAATTCTTTAATAAGATACAACTTAAATACCGGGCTAATGGCAGACGCAAATTCAAATGCAATATCCTTGTGTGCAAAAGTTCCACCATAACGTCCCTTTTTTACAAACAACCCAATTGCATCCGTCTGTTCTACCCATTCAGATACACTAGGCGTAAACGTCAACAATCCAGCTTGTTTTTTAAAGTGTTCAGATTCGAACACTTTAAAATCAGGATTATAAATTTCTTCCCATGTCGCCAAAAACTCCAAAGTACTTCTGTTTCTAAGCCAATTCCGTACTACATCCGCAGCCCTGGAATTTTCTGCTTTAGCCGATGCCATATCTGTAATACAAATGTAATCATCCAAATCTGCCTCAGATACGGTAATTGGAATGTTCTGAACTGTAATAATTCTATTTTTCGCCATCTTCTTTCTGTACCCCTTTCTTATTCATTTTTTCTGTTTTCACGTAGTACTCCAATAAGCGCAGAAGATATTTGGGTACCCGTTTCTTTCCATGCTCCCAGTCGCTTACTGTCATATAAGGGATTTCAAAATACTCACAAAACTGATTTCTGTTCATACCAATGCTTTCCCTTAATTCCACTAAAATATCTTTTGCCTCTCTATTTTCATCACTGATAAAATCTTCCATTACAACTTCTCCTTTTCACGCTTTGCGTTAAATTCACTTTATCACGCATTGCGTGAATTGTCAAGATGTTTTTAAGTTTTCGTTTTCTCCGTTTTTTTATCCATCAAAAAGGAAGGTGTATTTCAACCTTCCTTGAATAGTGTAGTTTCAATTTATTGTTTTACAAATTCTTAACACGATACCCTACAAGCCGGACTTTCTGCTAATATTCATTTTGAATATACAAATCCATCATTTGCACTACAACATCACCTTCTTTAAACGCAAAATTGACTTTTATTCCTCTTCTGACACCGTTCCCGCCAATTCAATATATTCTTTCAATTTCTTCTGCAACAACATATATCTTTCATAATATCCGCTGTCAATCTGACGCTCCAATTCTCGTTTTGAAAGATGCTCTTTAATACACATATTCATGTAAAAAATACGTTCCTCCATACTCTTACACGCAGACATAATTTTAAGATGGTTCGTCCAGCTCAATTGTGTCACCAGTGGTGACACTTTTTCTTTATGATTTACACCAACTTCATGAAAAGTCCAAAACTCTGTAAAGTGCGTAATTTCAATAATTTCTACATATCTTTCCGTTGTAGTCCAACCACCGTCTCGACCTGAAACCAGTTATCATTTCTTTGCATTTTCCTCTAATTCCAGCATGTATTTATCAAAGTCGGACATAAACAGTCTGTCCTGAATCACACGGTATTTTTCAAATTCTGTCTCAGCATGAAGCTTTGCAATTTCAGCTGTCACCTTGCCTGCATCCTGTAAAATGCCGTAATCAAACATTTCAATGAAACTATTGAGCCTTTTTTCCCAGTCCTGCATCGTAAGAGGGATATGCCGTAATGTCATGCTTTCAGCAAAATCCAGGTATGCCGTAACCATACGGTTCAGCTGCTTCATTTCATCCTGACTCAAATAATTCTTAGCAACCGTAACATCACTTTTCTTAATCTTTCCTTCCGGTGCGTCTGCCCAGGTGGTTAATCCCATATGTTCCTTTGTGTGATCAGCTCTTTCCACAATCAACTCAGACGCCGTATGTCCATGAACTGCGTAATGCATTTTATTCTGGACTGTCGCATAAAACCTTCTCGTCGTCGCAGAATTTTTATCATAATCAATGGCTGTAGCATACAGATCGGTTATCTTCTGATAGAACTTTCTTTCGCTCGCACGGATCTCACGAATGCGCTCTAACTGTTCATCGAAATACTTTTCAGTCAGATACGTGCCTCGTTTCAGCCGTTCATCATCCATGACCCAGCCTTTGATGGTGTAGTCCTTTGCAATCTGATTCACCCATTTGCGGAACTGCACCGCACGCTCGGAATTGACCTTAAAACCTACGGCAATGATCATCTCCAGAGAATAATGATTTGTATTATAGCTTTTTCCGTCAGGAGCAGTTATTCGAAATTTTCGAATAACTGAATCCTCCTGTAGCTCACTATCCTCGAATATCTTTTTAATATGATAATTGATTGTATTTGTTCCCACATCGTACAACGTGGCCATCATCTTCTGTGTGAGCCATATATTCTCATCCGCGTAGCGCATTTCAAAACTGTCCTGCTGGTCGCCGACAGAGGCAACATAGGTCAGATATTCTGCTGCGCTGGAACGGATGGTTACTTCTTCTTTTTTCTTCGCCAAATAAAGTGCCTCCTTTTTTCTCTGTCATAAAATCCTTTATGAAACACGGATGCAGGCCTTTGCAATTTCGCCCCGGCTATTCTGCCTGTGCATTTAAAGACTGTTTCACAATTTCCATGATCTGATCCAATTCATCTTGATGTTCCATAAACAGTTCAACATCTCCATTACCCCAACGGCCTAAGGCAGTAATATCCTTGCAAATACCATTAGGATCATTAATCTCGCTAAACTTCATTTTTCTTTATACCCACAGATATTATTACATCGAGATTGTAGCAATCTACTTGATATGTTTTCTCGTCAAAAGCAAGATACTTTCCACATGCCCGCCCATCGGGAACATATCGCACGTCCGGGCCTTCTTCACTTCGTACCCTTTCGCTGCCAGCATCTTCACGTCGCGGGCGAGAGTTGCCGGGTCGCAACTTACATAAACGATTCGTTTTGGCGACATGCGGACGATTGTGTCGAGGAGTGTCTGGTCGCAGCCTTTGCGCGGCGGATCAACGACGACGACATCTGCTTTGGCAGATTCGCTGCCGTCCGCAGAAATGAGTTTTGGAACAACTTCTTCTGCTGCACCGGCGTAGAAACGGGCATTTGTGATGCCGTTCCGGCGGGCATTTTCTTTGGCATTTTCGATGGCTTCCGGTACAATTTCAACGCCGATCACTTCGCCATCGCTGCCAAGTTCTTTGGCGATGAAAAGGGAAATGGTTCCGATGCCGCAATACAGATCCCACACTGTCTCGCCGGGTTTGATATCCGCGAATTCAAGGGCGGTACGGTACAATTTTTCGGTCTGAACCGGATTCACCTGATAAAAAGACTGCGGGGAAATGCGGTAGCGGATATCTCCGATCGTATCCTCGATGGCGTCTTGTCCCCAAAGCGTGGTCGTTTTTTTGCCGAGAATTACATTGGTGTTCTCTGGGTTGAAATTCAGGCAGATGCTTGTCATGCCATCGATTTTTGTAAGGTTATCCACAAGTGCGGTGAATTTCCCCTCATTTATCCCCATGTTCTTTTTGTTTGGTGCATTGAGGACGAGGCAGACCATGATCTGACCGGTGTGATAGCCGGTGCGGATATAAATATGGCGCACAAGTCCCGTCTGGTGTTCTTCATTATACGCGGGAATGTTATTCTTGTCCATCCACGCAAGCACGATTTCCAGGATCTCACGCATGATCGGAGCCTGAATCGCGCAGTCTGTCATTGGGATGACGCGGTGCGAATGACCGGCATAAAATCCTGTCACCGCGTGTGGTTTTCCATTTTCATCCAATTGTTCGCGTACCGGGAATTGGGCTTTGTTGCGGTAATGCCATGGTGTTTCCTCCTGCATTCCGAGGATTGGGAGCCATTCCACGGTGGTAAGATCCACGCCGCCGATTCGCGTAAGACAATTTTTCACTTTGTTCTCTTTGTACCTAAGCTGTGCATTGTACGATAAATGCTGCAAAGTACAGCCGCCGCACGGGCGTGCCGACGGACACTGCGGTTCGACGCGGTCCGGAGAAGGTTCCAGCACCTCTAAAAGTCTCGCAAATCCGTAATTTTTCTTGCATTTCATAATCCCCGCGCGGATGGTCTCACCCGGCAATGCTTCCTTGACAAAAAGAGCATAGCCATCTACATGGCCTATGCCCTCTCCGTTATTTCCAAGATCGTCTATTTTTAAGATTACTTCCTGATTTTTCTTAAAATCCATCGATTATTCCTCCGGTGATGTCTGGCGCAGGTTGCTCTCAAACATGCGGTTGAATCCAAGCCACTCCATATTGTCGCCTGCCTGATGGAATACTTCCGTCAATGTCTGCAGTTTCGCATCTGCATTGTCCGCAAGATGAAGCGCCATTGCCTCCATCAATGCCGGCACTTTCGGGGAACCAAATTCCAATTTTCCATGATGTGCTAAAATGCAGTGAACCAGCTCATTTTCCAGTTTTTTCGGAAATCCCGGGATGCCGGCTGCTGCCGCAGAAATCTTCTGCGCGCCGATAAAAATATGGCCGAGAAGCTGTCCGTCATCGGTATAATCATTGCGTGGAAATGGCGCAATTTCGTCGATTTTCCCCATATCGTGGAACAACGCCGCCGTGATCAAAAGGTCACGGTGAATGAGTGGGTAGGCGCCCGCAAAATATTCGCACATATTTGTCACACTCAAAGTATGTTCGAGAAGTCCTCCCATAAAGCCGTGATGTACACTTTTTGCCGCAGAATGTCTGCAAAATTCTTTGACAAATTCCCTATCTTCGACAAAAAACATTTTCAGCAGTTTGGAAAGATATGGATTTTTCACGCTATTCACATATGCCACCACTTTGGCGTACATTTCTTTGATGTCTTTGTCCGTCGTCGGAATGTAATCCGCCGGGTCATATTCACCTTCTTCACTGCGGCGCACACGTGAAATATTCATCTGAATATTTCCCTGAAAACTCGTCACGAGACCTTCGCAGTAAATATAATCCATTGCCTCAAAATCTTCGATGCCACGTCCAAGTTCCCAGATCTTGGCATCTGCCGTGCCGGTCTTGTCCTGCAGGATCAACGAATAATACGTCTTTCCTGCCTTCGTCTTTAAAATTTGTTTGGACTTACAAAGATACGTTCCAACTAATTTTTGTCCTTCTCGATAATCGTTCAAATAATACATATTTTGCTCTCTTTCCTTATTTTGCTTTTGCTGTGACTGTCACAAATGGTCCAAAGATCTTTTTGCCCTTAATCGTCTTAAACGCACGCACGCGGTAACTGTATTTCATGCCGCGAACCAGCATTTTACAGCGATAGCCTGTCACTTTATTTTTCTTAATCGTTTTCACGCGGTTAAACGAAGTCTTGAATCCTTTGACGTGAACCTTCATAAATACCTGATAGCCTGTCACATTTTTATTGCGCGCCCAGCGGACCTGAATGCCTCCGCGGATGCCTTTTGCTTTCAATTTTTTCACTTTTGCCGGTTTCAATGCGATAGCGGCTTCTTTCGAATCCACACCTTCGATGCTTTCGCCGTCTGCGGCCGTAAATACCGGGCGGATCTTGTAGGTATAGGTAGCCCCTGCCTCCAATTTCTCATTGGTATATGTCAAAGCATTTACATTTTTATACAGAGAATATTTTCCTTTTGCTTTTTTGCGGTAAACATTGTACGAAACTGCACCATTTACGGCAGTCCATGTCAATGTGCCTTTTGTAAATGAAGCATCTTTCTTACCGGTCAGGCTTGCCGTACTGTCAAGCGGGTGAAATGTAAGGCCGTTTGCCTGTGCATAAGCCTGCGCTTTCGCACCGGATTTTGCCCAAATCTCTGCTCCTGCCGGAAAAGCACCGGTTGCAATGTCAATGTCATTTTTGATGACTACATTTTTCAAATATGGGCAGGCCGCAAATACATTTGCTGCGATCGCTGTCACTTCTTTGTCATTAATTTCCTTTGGAATATACAATGTCGTCACTGCCGCATTTCCTTTGTATCCGGAAATCGTGCAAGTCTTTCCATCACTGCCGGCTGTCGTCGAAAATGCATCTTCCGCATCCACAACCACTTTCCCCTGCGATGGGATAACCGGTGTCGCCGTCGGTGTAGCACTTGGCATCGTGCTTGGCGCCGCACTGGCACTTGCTGACGGAGTTGCACTCGGGCTCTCACTTGGCGCTGCCGTCTCCGAAGATCCGGTCTCTGCCTGCGCTGTCATCATTTCCTTCTCATTTATCGTCTGTACTGCTGCTTTTTTATTTTCCACAGTTTTCGCCTGTGCGTCCATCGGCGCAATGCCTGCAATCAAGGACACGCTCAAAAGAACACTTACATACTTCTTAAACTTTGTCATTTTTACTCTTCCTTTCTGACAATGAAAAACTTCACTTTATATTGCATTCTTCATTGTACAGGCTTTTTGTGACAAAATCAAGGTTTTCTTTTAATTTGCACCACTGCGGAGGGCATGATTTCTCACACACGGATCTTCGCTGCTTTCGAAAAATCGCTATACGTTCTTCCTTTTTTATTTCTTTTATACGTACGTACTTTCAGCCAAAGCACCTTACGCCTTAGTTTGCATTGGAAACGGAACGTCCCCTTAAACCTGGCAATTTTGCCGGAAGTCATCTTGAGTTTCGTAAATTTTCTTCCGTTCAATGACAAGTACACCTGCGCATGAGTTCCCCCGTATTTCTTTAAAATTACGGAAATGTAACGCACCAGATCCATCTTTCCTTTTTTAACCTTAATCACCGGTTTTTCCAAGCCGGAAAGAGTGATCGATAACCGTTTCTCCTCACCTTCCTGCAGCACACCATTTTCATTTCCAACCGCGCGTATTTTGTAAAAATAACGCTTTGCAGGCTTTACATTGTTATCCACATAACTGGTTTTCATTCCTGTAAGAACCTGAACCAAATGATATTTTCCATTTTTTTCGGCTCTGTAAATCCGGTAAAATTCTGCATTCGGGCATCGATTCCAAGTGATACTTACCCCTTTTCCCCGAGAAGTCAGGCGAAATCCACGAATTGTCAGATCCGGTTTCTCATTCTTTGTGGTATCTGAAGTGCTCTCCGGAATTTGCGCCGGCTGACTCGGGTTAGACGTGGCTGTCGGAGCAGGCACAAGGGTAGGCATGGCTACCGGTTCCGACGATGTGACAGGGGACGGGGTCGGAATTGCTGTCGGGCTTGCACTCGGTTGCCGAGTTGGCGATGCTGTTGGCGAACTTGTTGGAGCTGCCGTTGTGGTAGCGGTTGGAGTTGGTGCTACACTTGGACTTGATGTCGGAATTACCGTTGGACTTGCACTCGGTTGCCGCGTCGGTGAAATAACCGGCGAGTGTATCGGAGTAAGCGTTGGGGTGGCGGTCGGGGTCGGGATAGCAGTTGGTTCAACTGTAGGTATTGGTGTTGGAGTCGGTGGTGCCAATTCATCTACAATATTTATGTAGGCACTGCGTTCTTCAAAGGCATTTGACGCAATTTCTACATTTTTTCCATTATAAATATTTATTTGATGGATCATATATCCTCCAAACGCTTTCCCACTAATTTCTTCTACCGTAGCAGGCACCGTGTACTCTGCCGGTCCATAGTTGGAATGTTTATATAAAATTGTCCGCTCACGATTCATCAATGTATCTTCCTCGTAGACAAAAAATGGATTATCTGCTGAGACATAAACTTCCATACAACTTGATATCTTTGCAAATGCATTTGTATCTACTTCTTCGATTCCATTTCCCAAATCCAAAACCATCGTTCCGTTTATAATACAATTTTCTTCAAGTTTTTTGATTGTATCTGGAAGAACTACCTTTTCAGAACACATAATTCCTTCTGTTGCAATGGTATTTACCGTATAAATCTGTTCCCCCTTTTTTACCGTCTCAGGAATATACAATACGGCCCTGTTTTTATACTCAACACCTCTGTAATCTGTACTCGTAACCGTAGCCGTCATTGTATCTGAATGCAACGTATAGCAAACTCCCTGCTCATCCTTATTCTCGTTGCTTAAATCTCGAATTTTAGGCGATTTTCGTCTCTCTATCATCAGTTGATCCGGCAAATTTTCGTCCGTTTTGTTTTTATATTCCCGCTTTTCTATTCCTTCAATCCGTCCACATGTTTCACAGTATTTTCCGGTCACTCCCCACGTATCAAATGAAAAAAAGGTAACCGTTTCCATCCTATGCTCATGCTCTTTCATCGAAACACATCGGGAAATTGTATCCTTTAATTCTCCAATACAACTTTCATCTAATGTATATAACTGAATGTCTGTATATAGAAAACTATCTGAGTGAATCGAAGTTATTGATTCCGGAATATATAATTTTTGCAAATTATAGCAGGACGTAAATGTTCCTTGTTTGATTTCTTTTATTGACTCTGGCAAATTTATAATTTGTAAATTATAACACTTATCAAAAATCAAAGAATCTGTAAAACTAACATTTTCGTCCAAAATTACTGTCTCTATTCCAGAAAATCGAAACGCCGCAGAATTAATCTTAGAATTTGCCGGAATATATACAGACCTTAAATTTTTTGTCATATAAAATGCATTTCCCTGTATGTTTATGTTATCTCGCCGAAAAATCACTTCTTTCAAAAAATAGCAGTATTCAAACGCCCCCATACAAACACTCGTTACATTTGTGAGATCCACCTTTTCTATATTAGAACATTCAAACGCTTCTGCCGGCACCGATTTAATTCGGTTATTGAACACAACAGTCCGTAGATTCGTCTGATAAAATGCCCGTTCTTCCATCTCTTGCAATTCCTGCGGCAGATGATACTCCGTCCCAGCATATTCTCTGTCACAAAAACGATACAATTTCGTCTGATTTTTATTAAATAAACTTCCTTTCACACTAACAAAATTTGAATTTAATACATGCACATAACTAGCTATTTTCATATTAAATTGCCTTATTTGCATTATTTCTACATATTTTCCAATATATAGATTAACGGTCTGATTGCGGCGGTTTTTAACATCATTGCTATGAGGATCCAACCTGTTCTTTGTCTCCATCCACACTTGTGTAACCGTATATACTCTTCCCTCGTAAGTGACTTTATCCGGTATCCGTTTGTCTATTTCCTCTTGTCCTTCCTCCCATTGTGCCAAATCAATCGACTGAATTGTAGCAGTATTATTTTCTTGATTCAACTTATAATAAAATCCCTCACTGTCTTCATATTCTTCATTTAGTTCAACTGTTTTTTCTTCTCCCTCCCAGCCATAATCATCTACGGTAATTTCTTCTGGGACGGTCAGTTGGGGGTATTGTTCAATCACCTCTGCCTGACAATTTGTAAACGCATTTTCATGAATATTCATAAATTTTCTGCTGTATATTGTAATTCTTTCCAAATATTTATCTCCCCAAAAAGCAGTTTTTCTAATAAAACGAACGGATTTTGGCACAACATACTCTCTCTTTTTTACATCCGGAACAGATTTGATCAGATTTTTCATCTGAGTATCATATAAAACACCATTTACCATCTTATAATAAGGATTTTCTCCCCGAATTGATATCGTTGGAGTACTCGCATAAAACGCATCTTCCTCTATAACTTTAACCCCTTTCCCAAGTGTTACATGAAACACAACATCCAAGTCAAAATTACCATGGGCAATATATGTCACAGTATCTGGCAAAATAACAATGGGCGCACCTGACATCGCCCCATACAATAACGTTGTGACCTTGTATTTCTCTCCCTCTTTTTCCACATTTTCCGGGATTAAAAATATTTTTTTCAAAGAAGGATATTTGGTATTAATATCCTTTACCATTGCTTCGTGACAGGTTTCATCCAAGGTATAAATCAGTCCTTGGTCATCTGTATTAGAATCATCCAACATCAGACTTTCCGGACATTTGTCTTCAGGATATGTCAATAATTCGGGTCTATTTTCTTTATTTTCATCCTCTGTAAACTCAACTACTTTTATCTCTTCTGCCTGTCCACATTTCTTACAATATTTTCCTTCCACGCTCCATGTATCATACCCATAAAATGTCACATTCTCCATCACATGATCATGGTCTTTAACATCACAAAACGTAACATTATTATCTTCATAGTTTGCTGCCGGTCCCTCTTTTTGCCCATATAAAGTTAGATATCCTTTTGCATTTAACGCCCCATTCGATATAGATTCTACAGTATTGGGAACATATAATCTTCTCAATAATGGTGCTGGTGTAATATTAAAATCCTTTCCAATTGAAGTAGTATCCGGCGGCAGGATTATTACTTTTAAATTCAGTCCACCTAACGAATTTTTTTGACTAAAAGAACACCCCTCTCCAAATATCAAAATTTCCCTATTTTTATTTTCTATATAAGCCTCATCCGTAACTTGTGTTTTTGGTGGAAAATATAAATTTTTCAAATTATCTGTTTTCTTAAAAGCCGCTTTATCAACTTGAAGTCCTTCTTTGTTCATTTTTACTTCGTCTAAATATTCACAATTATCAAAGGCATAACTACGCAGACGGATTACCTCTTTTAAGTCCACTCTTTCAATCATAGAATATTCAAAACATGCATATGGTATTGTCTCTATCTTATCATTCAATACCACTTCTTCTATCTTCGCACCATAAAAGCAAAAATCTCCTAATCGTGTTATCTCTTCAGGTAACTGAAAGACACTATTTTCCTCATAATACCCATCATAAAAATAGCATAATTTCGTTTTGTCTTTTGTATATAAGCTCCCCTTCTCGCTTGTATAATAAGGGTTTTCAGAATGCACCGAATACATCTTAGAATTACTGCCTAAATAATTATAAATAAAAGAAACTGTATCTAAATTTTTTCCAAGATAAATATGCATTTTTTCCTTTCTTAACATATAACTCCGGATTACGGTCACTTCATATTCTTCTCCATTTTTAATCACTTTGTCTGCAACACGAAGTACAAGCTCTCCCATTTCATTTTGAGGCAGTTTATCTCCCACCTGAAGCAATGACATTTTCCCCGCGTCCGCACCCTGTGTCGCAATCCCATATTCATTCCCCCACTCATCTTTCCCATTCTCATCCACTTCCACTACAACTTCTTCGTCCTCCCAAGCGGTATCTTCCTCGGTCTCAACCTCCTCTGTGCTCTGTTCAATATCCTTTGTTTCCTCCTGCGCTACAGTTTCTGTTTCTGCTGCCGCCGTAGGCGCCGGGCAGAGTCCCGCACAAAGAGAGACAATGAGCCAAGCTGCCAGTTTCCTTCTCCATACCTTTTTCTTCATACTTTTCATCACACCTCTTCCTCCTGAAAACTCTGCAAAAGCTGTTTGTCATAACTGTACTTTTCGTTGACAGCTGGCATATTGCAAGCGATCAGAACTGCATTTGCCATATCCAAAAATACTTTTTGCGCCTCGCTCTGGTTGTAAGTTTCTACGGCGTCGGCAATTTTTGCGCGGTACCGCTGCTGTGCCACATAACAGATCATTGGCAGGAGATCACTCCGTTTCACGATCAATCGGCGGCGCTTGCCTTCATTGTCAAATTCTTCCAGCCATTCTTTTGCTTCGCCGACACTTTCAACCGCCACTTTTCCTTTTCCAAACCGGTCAATCATTTCTGCGATATCTGGTAGGCATGGCTCTTCATCGGCATATTTTTCAAGTTTTTGGATTGCCTGTCTGCTACGGATATGCATTTCATTGCGCTCCGGAATATGAAAAAGATCCGAAAGATATTTGTGCGTCATTGTGCTGGCTGAGGATTCAAATAATTCTGCCAGCAGTTTCGTATTCTGGCCGGTTTCCGAATACGCCATTTTCGCAAGTTCCAAAATATTTTTTGCCAAATGTTCCGAAATGTCAGGATTTTTCGAGCGTTCATTGGAACGAATATACTTTTTGATCTGCTCGAGTTCATTTGCCGAATTTCGCTGAAAACGCCGTTTTTTCCACGTCTGATATCCGCTTTCTGCCAAAAGAAAATTGAGATTGTTTTTTGCGTCATTCCGCATTCCTTCAAGGATGAGCTGGCGGTATTTGGTAAGATACTCCTGCGCTGTCTTGCTGTACCCCTTGAAAATTCCGGAATGCTTCCACATCCAATACATAAACTGCTCTTCGTCCAAGGTCTTGACATACTCAAACTGCTGCATCAGCCATTGGGTATTGGTTTGATGCAGAATCTCCGTATCATCGTCCAGGCCTCCTTCGTACTCCTCGACCGCCTGCTGGTATTTTTTCCAATTCCATCCATTTTCAAGTGCATACATTGCGATCATTTCCGTGTAATCATTGATCTGAAATGACGGCTGCGACGCTCCCTCCACAAGATACTGATTTGTCTGCTCCACATTGCACCCAAGAGAAAAGGCAATGCGAAAAATCTGTTCACGCGCAGGCACAGCGACACTGCGAACGCCAAACCACCGGCGTATGGTCGGAAATGATGCCGGCCGTTCGCCCTGGATTTTGTGCAAAAATGTATGATACGCCTCTTTCCGTATTTTTTCCTGTTGTTCCAATGTTCCGCACAGCGAATATCCCATCTGCGAAATGAGAAATGCGTCAAATGTCCCAAATAAGACCTTTTTCTCCATAAATCGTACCCCTTTTTTCATCTTTTGCCGGCAGCTTCCTGCTGCCGTTTTTATTTTATCAAAAAAGTGTCGAATTTTTTTTCCGATTCTTTCACTTTTATTGAATCACTCCTACGAAATCCTTTTTCTTTTTCGTACTGCTTTGTGTCGGTTTCGCCGTAGCCGCGGGCTTTTTCGTCGCCACAGCCACCACTTTTTTCTGTTTGCTCACTGTCAGTTTTACCATCGTTCCACGCGCCACCTTTTTCCCTTTTGCAACACTCTGCGAAAGCACGGTATCTACCGCTTTACTGCTTTCTTCCCGTTGAATTTTATAAGTCAAATGCGCCTTTTTCAATTTCTTTTTTGCCTGCTCCAATGTCAATCCACGCAATTTTGGCACAATCGTTTTTTCTTCCACAGTGGTTACAGGCGTTTCCTTTTTGGGGCTTTCCGTCTGAAGCGGATTCTCCGTGGCTTCCGGTGTTACGGCCGGTGTCTCTACGACAATGACCGGCTCTCGTTTTTCGTTCTTCGTTCCTGCATGCAGACATCCGATGGTAATGGCGGTTCCAAGCACAGCCGCACCGGCGATTCCCGCAATCCCTCTACGCCTTCCGGAACCACTTGTGATGTTCTGCTCTTCTTCGTACATGGCATCGTACAATTCCCGGATACTCTGCCAGCGGTTTTTGGCATTTACCGCCATTCCTTTCATGACTGCCTTTTTCTGTTTGGTAGAAATTTTCAATTCTTTCATGTTTAAAAGCGACGGCATATCATCTCCCAATGCCCGAATTACCGAATCCGTCGGTGCCTCTCCCGTCAACATATAATACATGGTCGCGCTAATTGAATAGACATCGGTGTATGCTCCCCACCGCCCCTTGTAGCGGTACTGCTCTTCCGGCGAAAATCCTCTTTTAAATAAGACCGTCATTGTCTTTGTATTGTCAATATTCCGCATTCTCGCAGCTCCAAAATCGATCAGCACCAGACTACCGTCTTTTCTTATCATAATATTGTCGGGGCTGATGTCGCGGTGCACAATCCCTGTCCGATGCACTTTTTCCAACGCCAAAAGCACCGGCCGCATCGCATTCAGCACTTTTTCGCCGTTCATTTTTCCATTTTGCTTAATGTACTCTTTTACACTAACACCATCAATAAACTGCATGACAATGTACGCAGTTTCATTTTCATAGAAAAAATCAAGGACGGACACAATCCCTTCTACTTCATTGAATTTGGACAAGCATTTTGCCTCATTCAAAAATTTCTTAATGTCCTCTTCATAATGATTCTTTTTGGCATTTTCATACAAATACACTCTATTTCCATGTCCACAGATGACATCCCGGCTGACCATTTCGCTCGGAAAATATTCTTTGATCGCCACCGGAATCTGCAGCCGGCTGTCCCAGCCAATATAGGTAATTCCGAAACTTCCCTCGCCCAGCACTTTCCCCAGAATATACCGGTCCGCAAGCCGCGTCCCCGGCAAAAGACAACGCGGGATCGGATTATAATCTTCCTGTTTCATTCCACAAAAAGAACACCTCCCGGTCTGACCGAGCGGCTTCATGCATCCGATACAAAGATTTGATCCCTCTATATTCATCCAAATCTCCCCATTACTGTAATGTGCTACTCTTATGATATCATATTTTTTCCATTTCTGCTAGAGTGATTTTGGGAATTTATGGGGGCACGGGAAGTGGGGTGGTTGGTGGCGGGAAAGCAACGGATTTCAGTGGGTTTCCCTTTTTGCGTTGCCTTTTCCTCCGCACCCCTAAAAACGAAATTTTTCGCCAAACCCATTGTAACCCCGCCTTGGGTATGGTACAATACAGGGTATCATCGTATGTTTCCAGGCATGCTTGCATGGCTGAGAAACATCGTTTGAGACCCGCACAAACATGAGAATGCAGCACTATGGTGCGGAATTCGAATGTTTGCAGGATTGCGAAAGACGCTTTGCGGCGGAGCAATCCGTCGTATTGTAATACAGGGTATCATCGTATGTTTCCAGGCATGCTTGCATGGCTGAGAAACATCGTTTGAGACACTTGTGCAAAGCACTAGAATGGAGATTTAATTGTGAATAAAAAAGTTTTAAAGACATTAGAATATGACAAAATTATAGATATGCTCGTAGAAGAGGCCGATTCTGCGCTTGGGAAGGACAGCGCGAGGCGGCTGCGCCCCTCATCGGACCACGGGGAAATTGTGGCGATGCAGGCGGAGACAAGCCACGCATTGACAAGGCTCTTTCATCATGGGGCACTTTCGTTTCATGGGTTGACCGACATCCGGCCGAGCCTCGTGCCGCTTGCCAAAGGCGGGACATTGGGGGCTGGCGAACTTCTGCGGATTGGGGCTCTTTTGGAAGCTGCCAAGCGAGCCGTTGAATTTGATAAGAAAGACGAAGAAACCGATTTCTTGTCCGGACGTTTCGACGGGCTTCAGACATTTCCGGAAATTCGCCGGGAGATCAGCCGCTGTATCTTGTCCGAGGATGAGATCAGCGACGATGCAAGCAGCGAATTGAAGCGCATCCGCCGGGCGATGAAAACGACGAATGACAAAATTCGCGAACAGCTGTCTGTGACAGTCAATTCATCGGGAGATATGCTGCGCGACAATATCGTCACGATGCGAAATGGAAGATATTGTCTGCCGGTAAAACAGGAATACAAATCCGCGTTTCAGGGAATGATCCACGATCAGAGTTCCACCGGTTCCACCTTTTTCATCGAGCCGATGGCAATTGTCAAATTGAACAACGATCTCGCCGAACTTGCGATGAAAGAACAGGAAGAAATTGAGCGCATCCTTGCTTCCATCAGTAGTATTTGCGCACCGGAAACCGAGGGGTTGGAGCGCGATGTCATTTTGCTGGCGGAACTTGATTTCATCTTTGCAAAAGCAAAATTATCCAAGAAAATGCAGGGAAGCGAGCCGATTTTTGACGACAATTATATCGAGATAAAAAAAGGACGACATCCATTGATCCCGCGCGACCGCGTTGTGCCGATCGATGTCACATTGGGGAAAGATTACCGGCTTCTCATCATCACAGGCCCAAACACCGGCGGTAAGACGGTTTCGCTGAAAACCGTCGGCTTATTTACTTTGATGGGACAGGCAGGGCTTCACATCCCGGCGTTTGACGGCTCTCATCTGCGTGTATTTCATGAAGTGTACGCAGACATCGGGGATGAGCAGAGTATCGAGCAGAGCCTGAGTACGTTTTCCTCGCACATGACAAACACCGTTTCAATCCTGAAACGTGCGGATAAAAATACACTTGCACTTTTCGATGAACTTGGTGCCGGAACCGATCCGGTCGAGGGTGCGGCGCTTGCCATCAGCATTCTTGACAATCTTTTACAGCGAAATGTGACCGCAATGGCGACGACACATTACAGCGAGCTGAAGATTTACGCCCTTTCGACAGATCAGGTGGAAAATGCTTCGTGCGAATTTGACGTGGAATCCTTGCAGCCGACCTACCGTCTTCTCATCGGCGTTCCGGGAAAAAGTAACGCCTTTGCGATTTCCAGCAAACTAGGAATTTCCGACGAAATTATTGAGAAAGCAAGATCCCTTGTCGACGAAGATTCCAAATCCTTTGAGGACGTTGTGACCGGTCTTGAAAGTACACGAAAAGAATTGGAAGAAGAACGTGCGAAAGCGGCTGCTTACCGCGAAGAAATCGAGCGGCAGAAGAAAAAACTGGCAGAGAAAAACGAACGAATCGATAAAGCAAAAGAAAAGATTTTGCGCCGTGCAAATGAAGAAGCCAATGAAATACTGCAGAAGGCCAAAGACATGGCAGACGATTCCATCCGCAAATACAATAAATGGATGGACGGTGGCAAAGGAAATGTCAGTGACATGGAGCGCCAGCGTTCTGCGATCCGCGAACAGCTTAAGAAAACCGGCGAAAAATTGGCGACAAAACAAAAAGGAAACCGTCCAAAGACAGCGCCGGGAAAACTTTCCATCGGCGACCTTGTCATGGTGCATTCCATGGGGGTAAAAGGTACGGTGATGTCGCTGCCAAATGCCAAAGGAAAATGCTTCGTACAAATGGGCATTATGCGTTCCGAAGTCAATGCGGATGATCTGGAACTTCTCGAAGAAGAGACATTGCAGAACCGGAAAGAACAGCTTCGTGAACGTTCCGGTGCCGGAAAGATCAAAATGATGAAGTCACTTCAGGTTTCTTCAAGCATCAATCTTATCGGAAAAACGGTTGACGAAGCAATTGCACTTTTGGATAAATACCTCGACGATGCGTACCTTGCCAAACTGCACCAGATCACCATTATCCACGGAGTTGGAACCGGTGCTCTGCGAAATGCCGTGCAGGCGCATTTGAAAAAGAGTAAATACATCAAAACCTATCGTATGGGAGAATACGGTGAGGGTGGCTACGGCGTGACCGTGGCAGAGTTCAAATAAGAAAGGATGACTTCCATGGCAGAAAAACAAAAAATACTGATTGTTGACGACGACGCCAACATTGCAGAGTTGATTGAATTATACTTAACCAAAGAATGTTTCCAGTGTATGCAGGCACACGACGGCGAAGAGGCATTGAAGAAAAACACCTCGTTTCAACCGGATCTGATCCTGCTCGATATCATGCTTCCGGGCATTGACGGATATGACGTATGCCGCGAGATCCGCAAAACTTCCACCGTTCCGATCATCATGCTTTCGGCAAAGGGAGAAGTTTTTGATAAAGTGCTGGGACTGGAACTTGGCGCCGATGACTACATCATCAAACCATTTGATTCGAAAGAACTGGTAGCCCGCGTAAAGGCCGTTTTACGGCGTTATCAGACAGGAAGTGCCCCGGCAGCTCCGGCGGCAGCCACCGAATCCGGCACAGAGACGGTGCAGTACACCGATCTCACCGTCAGCTTGTCAAATTATTCTGTCGTATATATGGGACACCCTGTCGAGATGCCGCCGAAAGAACTGGAGCTTTTGTATTTTCTCGCCACACATCCAAACCAGGTATTTACAAGAGAACAGCTTCTTGACCGCATCTGGGGTTACGAATACGTCGTCGACACGCGAACCGTCGATGTTCATATCAAACGACTTCGCGAAAAGATCAAAGATCACGACGAATGGCGCCTTGCCACCGTTTGGGGCATTGGCTACAAATTTGAGACAAAGAAAGGCTGATTATTATGCGAAACCGAATTCGCCTGACATTTGGAAAAAAACTGGTGATTCTCTATCTGTGCATTTTCACGTCGTCCTACTATCTGACGCACACGCTCGTCTTTGCGCTGGTCCGCAATAGCTTGATGGCGGCAGCGATGGAAAATGAGGCACTTACAAGCGGATATATTTCCGAGCGGCTGCAATATTATTTCAATCTGCTCGACTCCATTCTGTTTATGATGGGAGCAATCCTGGCCGTATCCTTTTTCCTGATTTACGCCATGAATATCATCCCGCTGCGGCGGCTGTGCAATGCGGCCAAGCATTTTTCCATTCATCAGAAAAATGAACCGATCACCCTCCACACTTCCGATGAATTTGGCGACCTTGCCGGTGCATTAAACATCATCGCCGAAGACCTGAACAACTTCGACGATTACCAGCGTGCATTTATTTCCAATATTTCCCATGATTTTCGTTCGCCGCTTACGTCGATTCATGGATACGCGCAGGCAATGCTCGATGGCACGATTCCTTACGAGGCGCAGGAAAAATACTTGAACATCATTTTATCGGAGACAGACCGACTTACGAATCTGACCTCCAATCTGCTGGAATTAAATTCATTTAACGGCGACAATGTACTTCTTGACATCACAACTTTTAATATTTGTGAGACAATTGTTCAGACCGTAAATACGCTGGAAGGAACGGCGGCAAAGAAAGAAATTTCGTTTGTTTTAGATTATAATACACAGAAAGAACTGCTTGTGGAAGCAGACGAAAGCAAGATTCATCAGGTGTTATATAACCTCATTGACAATGCGGTAAAATTCAGCCATAACAATTCAGAGATAAAAATCAGCTTACGAAAAAAGGGAGCAAAAGTATTTGTTTCCGTCAAAGATTCCGGCATCGGAATCCCGAAAGAATCGCTGAACAAAGTATTTGACCGCTTTTACAAAACCGACATTTCCCGCGGAAAAGACAAACGTGGAACCGGACTTGGACTTTCGATCTCCAAAGAGATCATACAGGCACACAATCAGACAATCAATGTCGTAAGTACCGTTGGCGTCGGAACCGAATTTGTCTTTACATTAAAATTTCATTCCAAAAAACAAGAGGCTTCCTCATAGCGGGAAAGCCTCTTATCTTTTTATATGAATCAGTTCTCTTAAACCTCAAATTTATTCATATGGTCTTCAATCTTCTGTGCGGCATCATGAAGCTGTTTTGCATTGCTTGAAATGTCCTCCACAATGTCATTTACTTCCGTAACCGATGCGGAAGTCTCTTCTGTACCAGCCGCATTTTCTTCGGCGATCGCAGTCAGATTGTGTACCACATCCACGACTTCTGTCTTCGCCTGGTCCATTTTCTCCGTCTTTTCATAGATCGTATTGATACTCTCCATGGAAGACTCAATCTCATCCTGCACCTTCTGGAACATCTCACCGGTAACATTCATCTTGACATTCTGCGTGTCCATAATCTGTTTCACACGATCCACGATCTCTACTGCCTGATCCGAATCCTGCATGAGCATATTGGCAATCTTCTGAACCTGCATTGCAGATTCATTGGACTGTTCTGCCAATTTCTGGATCTGGCTTGCTACTACGGCAAAACCACGTCCCTGCTCGCCGGCACGCGCTGCCTCAATCGAAGCATTGAGAGAAAGAAGGTTCGTCTCTTCTGCAATCGATGTGATCAATGTAATCGCATCTTTGATCTTCTGCGCCGACTCATTCGTTGTATTTGTCTGATTATAGATTTCAACGATAGACTGTTTTGCCTCTTCGTTGATCTCTTCCAATTCTTTCAATGTCTGTTCTGCTTCTTCTCCGGAAGCCTTCATCACTTCCACATTTTCGCGGAGCTTCGCTACTTCATCATTTGTCTCATCGACCATGTTACCGATGACAATAACACTTTCCGTCGCGGTCTGCGTGTCATTTGCCTGAGAAGAAGCTCCCTCAGCCATGTCATGTACCGCATAACTGATCTGACCAATCGTCTCTGCTGTCACAGCCGCATTTCCACTTAACTGATTTGAAGAAGCAAATAAATTTCCGCTTTCTTCTTTCAACTCCGTGACAACTTCTGCCAGTTTCGTCTGTACCTGCCATACTGACCGCGCCATCACTCCTACTTCACCGCCGATCTTCGCCAATTTATCCAATTGGCCGGTATGTTTCAAATCCAGATTACCCAGTCGTTCTACCTGATAGGTAATCTTCTTCAGCGGATCAAACAGGCGATGGAAACATAGAAACGCAATAATCATGCAAAGAAGTTCACAGGTTATGCCGGCTCCAACCATAACACGAACGGTTTTTGTTACACCGGAAAGTGCTTCGCTCTGATCTGCCGATACAATTACGATATACTGACCATCTTCGTCCACATAATACCCGGCATATTTTGTATCTCCACGGAAATCATACGTCGCTACATCGGACTTGGGAATCTGGTCTTTCTCAATCTGCGATACCAGATCTTTTACAACTGCATTTTCTACCGGTTTTCCGATCTTATCTGCTTTCGGATGATACAGCATCGTACCATTTCCGGCAACCACATATGCATAACTGCTCTCCATATCTTTCACTTTTACATTTGAGAACAACTCACGCAGTTTACTTTCCGAAAGTGCAACACGAATTCCATGTGCTTTTACTTCGACATCCAGACTTCTTCCATTTGTCACTGCGATATCATACATATACGAGTGAATGGTTTCTGTCATGTTGCTCTTAATCTGCGGTATCGCTAGTATAAGTGTCGCCCCGATCACAACAAAAATCATAATTGCCGTCAACAGCATCCCCTTATATTTAAGAGAAATGCCCTGACGCTGTTTGTTTTCTTTTTTCGCCTTTTTCATTGCCCTTCCTCCATTCCAGGTCTCTATAATTTTAGTCATCCCAGGATAACCGATGAAGGTTTCCCTGTTTATTTAAATCCTCAAATCCGTGCTGGCGCAGCGCTTCGTATAAAACAATCGCTACAGAATTGCCAAGATTCAAGGAACGGATCTCGCCGAACATCGGAATTCGAATCGTGTTTTCTTGATTCGCCACCAAAAGTTCTTCCGGGATTCCTGCGCTCTCTTTTCCAAACATGATATAACAGTCATCCTCAAAAGACACATCTGAATAAACATGGCGCGCTTTTGTCGTCGCCATATAAATCTTAATACCGGGGTTTTTCTCTACAAAATCCCGGTAACTGTCATAAATCGTATAATCCAATTTGTCCCAATAATCCAACCCTGCTCGCCGTACCTGCTTTTCATTGATCTGAAACCCCATCGGTTCGATCAAATGAAGTCTGGCACCCGCTGCGACACAAGTACGCCCGATATTTCCTGTATTGGCAGGAATTTCCGGTTCCAACAATACAATATTTAACATGCTGCCTCCCTAATCCTGTTTTAATGCCAGATACAATTCAACCGTTGTCGTGTCGAATGTAAGTGGTACACAAAGATTTTTTGTATATGTATTTGTAAAGCTGACTTCACCATGAGATAAAGTCGGTGGTGTAATATCGATTCCAACTCCATTGGAGGAAAATACCGTAGAGGCATTTCCCATAATCATATTACCAAGTTCGCTCAATGCGCTGGCAGCAAAATCATCGATCTCTTTTACTTCCATCATGCACATTTTTGAAGCGATATTGCAGGCATCTTCTTCGGACATCGCCAACAACACCTGGCCTTTCATCTCACCCGTAACTCCAATTATGATAACCCAGGTACCTTTTCCAAACTTCGCCTCTTTTAAGCCAGGTTTCTGTATCTGAACCTGCACAAAACACATATCCTGAAACACTTTCTTTGCAGCCATTAAAAAAGGATTAATATGCTCTGCATTTAATGTAGCCATATCTTTTTTTCTCCTTTCTCATCGACATCGTATGCATAATATTATAACATAATTATCATAAAGTGTCTATAAATTCCTTGATCTTTTCCAGGGCCTTTTTCAGGTCTTCAATAGAGTATGCATAGGAGATTCGAAGGAACCCTTCGCCGCATTTTCCAAAAGCATCTCCCGGCACGACAGCCACCCGTTTTTCGTGCAAAAGACGTGTTGCAAATTCCTCGCTCGTCATTCCAAATTTACTAATATTTGGAAACACATAAAACGCACCGTAAGGTTCAAAACAAGGAAGTCCCATGTCACGTAGTGCCTTCACAAGGAAGCGCCGTCTCTGGTTGTAGGCTTCACGCATTCTCTCGACATCCGGCATCCCATTTTTAAGTGCCTCGATCGCCGCGTACTGGCTCGTCGTCGGCGAACTCATAATAATGTACTGATGAATCTTTACCATCTGTTTGATAATTTCTTTCGGACCTGCCGCGTAACCAAGGCGCCATCCCGTCATAGCGAATGATTTTGAAAAGCCATTGATCACAATGGTCCGCTCTGCCATCCCCGGAATGCTGGCGATGGAGACATGTTTTCCCTTATAACTCAGTTCGGAATATATCTCATCCGACATAACAAAAACATCATGTTCCTTACAAATATCGGAAATGACCTGCAGCTCCTCTGCCGTCATGATCGCTCCCGTCGGATTGTTTGGAAATGGCATTACAAGAATCTTTGTCTTATCCGTAATTGCCTCTTTCAATTTCTTCCCGGTTAATTTGAATTCGTCCTTTTCTTCAAGGGAAATGCGGACCGGTGTACCTCCTGCCATGCGTACACAGGGAAGATAGGAAACAAAGCATGGTTCCGGCAAAATAACCTCGTCGCCCGGATCAAGCATCGCGCGCATGCAGATATCAATCGCCTCGCTTCCTCCGACCGTAACAAGAATCTCGTCCGGTCCGTAAGGCAGATCAAAACGTTCATGCAGATACCGGCTGATCTCCTGTCTCAGTGGGAAAAGTCCGGCATTGGACGTGTAATATGTACGTCCCTTTTCCAGAGAATAAATGCCCTCTTCGCGGATGTGCCACGGAGTATCAAAATCCGGTTCTCCTACACCCAGGGATATAACGTTGTCCATCGTATTTGCCACATCAAAAAAGCGGCGGATTCCCGATGGTTCTAATTCCATTACTGTTTTTGACAATGGGTTTCTCATGGTGTGATCAACATCCTCTCTTGTTCATTTTTCTCTTTCACCATCAAAAGACCATGTTCTTTGTATTTTTTCAACACGAAAAAGGTGGAGGTGTTGACTACTTCTTCAATCGGTGAAAGTTTGGTGGTCACAAATCTTGCCACTTCTTTCATGCTCTTTCCTTCAAGAATTACCGTAAGATCGAAACTTCCGCTCATCAGATATACACTTTCAACCTCATCAAACTGGTAAATGCGCTCTGCTACTTTATCAAACCCGGTTTCACGGTGAAGTGCCACATTGACTTCGATCAGAGCAGTTACCATCTCGTTGTCCGTGCGGTCCCAGTTGATCAGCGCCGGATATCCACAAATGATGCCCTCCTCTTCCATCTTCGCGATCGTTTCCTGAATTTCCTCTTCGGATGCCTCAAGCATCGCCGCCATATCTTCCGTCGAAATTTTTGCATTTTTCGACATAATTCGCAATAATTCTTCCTGCAGCATAATATGCCTCCTCTTTTTCCAATAATTGTAATTATGGTGGTGTTAAAAAACGTGTCTCTTCTCCCCTGCAGATGGTTCGGTCATTTCCGTCGGTTACTCGTCCGATGACGGCTGCCGGAATTTCTTCTTCCCGCAGCCGGCGAACCAAGTCTTCGCCGTGTTCTGTGCCAATCAGCACACTTCCGAGAGAATCTGTTTCATACAAATTTACGCCATACTGCTCACAGATCTCGATGCTCTCCTGCCTCACAGGAATCGCCTCAAAGTCTACTTCCAATCCGGCATGTGACATCTCAGCCATTTCCCAAAGCGCACCAAACACACCATTTTTCGTTACATTGTGAAACGCTCTGGCTCCCATGTCCCATGCTGTTTTTCTCTCTTTTTCTATCGAAAACAGCGGTTCTCCGCCTGTTTTTTCCCACAAATATTCGATTGCTTCATCTACATAAACCGCCGGAAAATACTCCATCAGCGATTTCTTTTTGACATATGCCAGTTCTGCCGCTCCGGCTGCCCCTGCCCATTTTGTCATGACAATCTGCTGCCCCGGACAGAATCTACCGCTTCCGGTCTCTGCCTTGTCTTGTTTTCCAAATCCTGACAATGTCAAAAGGGGAGCCTGAACCAGTTCACTAATTTCTGTATGTACCCTTCCGGTATCAACTTCATAGGCAGCCCCATATTCCCCGAGCTGCCCCATGATATTCTTAATGTGTTGTTCCGATGCGGATTCCGGCAAAAGAAGCTGCACCTGCATTCCTTCTGCTCTGGTTCCTGCCGCCAAAAGAGCATTGTACATCCGGTAAAACGCCTTTTTTCCGAGAATTTCGACCGGACCTGTCTCCGTCTGCATCGTACTTCCGACAACCGTCTCCGAAAGCAGCCGGTACGTCAGCGTCTCGCTGCCGGCTGACGGCCTCTCCACAAGACGCTTGCTGCGATACCGTATCTTTTTATCCACGGAACGATTCCATTGGTTTTGTGAAATTTTTCCTTTTTTCATCACTGCACCCCGTCCCCTTCGCCGTCTTGCGGTACAACAACGGGTGCCTGAGTCACTGCCGGCTGTGTCGTCACTTGTGCTTTCTGCTGTGGACGCTTCGTCTGTGCCGGCTTTGGGGTTTGAGCCGCGCTGTCTTTTCCCGGTTTTGCCGTTGTCTGCGGAGCTTTTGTCTCCTCCGGCTTCGCCTCTTCTTTCTTTGCGCCCTTTGTGACATAACGGGGAGAAGCGGCGTACGTACTGGAATTTACCTGTGTCTTGCTCTCCTTGCCATTTTCATCGACAATCTTCCAAAGAATCGCCTTATAACCGGTATGCGCCTCTTGTGTCACGCTCGTATACGATTCCGGTTTGGTCTTGTCATATGTGATCTTATCGGCTCCCGGCTCAATCGTATCGGTAACTTCCGATTCAAACGTTACCGTCCGGTCCTCACTGCGTGTCTCTTCTCCGTAAACATTAAAATAAAGAGTTCCGCTGTAAGTGCCGCCTTGTATATAAATCGGAACATTGGTATTATTCTTAAACTTAAAGTCTTTGTAATCGCCCGCGATCGCCGCGTCCATCGATGGTTTGACATAACTAACAACCATGGAATGCGGACTCCTCTCCACAACTTCCAATTCGGCGCGGAGCACGGCATTATACAATGTCGTCGAAACCTGACACACACCACCGCCAAGGGTATCTTCTACTTTTCCCTGATTGTAAGAAGCTGCGGCATAATATCCATTTTCTTCCGTCAGCGGAGAAATGGCATCATGAACCGAAAACGTTTCGCCCGGATAAAGGACGGAACCGCTGATCAGTCTCGCCGCGTTTGCTACATTTTGGGAACGGTTTACATTGCCGGCGTTGAATGTCGTCGAAAAACTTCCAATCTTATCTTTGCATCGTTCTGCCGTCTCTTTGGAAATTTTTGGCTTTTCCACCTCAACGGTCGCCACTACATGAATCGCAGAAGTATCGTCTTTTGCTTCACTTACGGCTTTTTGAATATTTTCAACCGTTGCCGCCACATCCAATGTGACTCCTTCCTGCGAATCGGTGTATACAAATTCTCCATTTTCCATCGAAACCTGTGCATTCTGCGCACTGGTACACAATTTTTTACATTTTTTCTTTACAAATTTCTTCAGCACTCTTTCATCCATCTGACGGTTTATGCCAAAGGAAACTCCCGTCTTCCGGGCTTCTTTTATTTCTTTATAATTTTCGATCAGATTTCCCCGGCGGCCGACCTTCATCGCCTCGTCAAGAAACTCTTCTGCCGAAAACGTATACCCCACTTCCGCCAGCGTCGTCGTCACAACACTGCCGTTTACTTCCACTTCTAATACCTGTCTTCCCCGTTTTTCCGTCTCTTCGCTGACCGCTTCCATCGCCTGGTCTTTTGTCATTCCGCCCACTGCGACATGTTCTACGGTAACCCCTTCGCAGATCGTCCCATCTTTCGGGCGCAGACTCGCATACGAAACATACGTATACGCAGCGATCAGACCAAACATCATGAAAATGACAACAAAGGCGAGCAGCATTCTTTTTCTCTGCACTCAAAGACCTCCCTTGCATATTGCTGAAAAAAGTATTACAATCATACGTAAGGTAATACAATGCCTGCAAGCATAGCTACAATAAGCACTCCGCAGATAATCGCTGCGACGATTTTTTGTTTTTTACGGCTAAGCATAATTCGTAACCTCCTGATTTTTATATAGTATTAAAGAAAGGACTTACTTTATGATGGTATCACTCCGTTTTCCTTCCTTTTTTGTCTGTTTCCTGATCTTTATCGCATGGATGCATTACAAAAAACACAAGGCAACGAAACAACAGGAAAAAGAATCAAGCCTTTTCTGGGAACGTGAAGAAGAGGCGAATCATACCCGCAACAAGGATATTTCACATCTTCCGCTCTTTACCCCGGATACCACAAGGATTCCCTGGGAAGGAGCCCAAAATGACACGATCCTTCATTATCTTGACGCATTGCGCCGTCTCATCGAATCACCAATGATGGATCTGTCCGAATATACGAACACCGATCTGAAACTTGCCTATGGCATCGGTAATTTTCAGACTCTGTCCACCTACGACGAGACTTACCAAAATTTTTTACAGACTCTGACAGCTCTCGGACGGGCTTATATGGAAGCGGGCGATTATACTCACGCCGCCGAAGCCTGCCGGCTCTGCCTCGACTACGATCCGGAAAACCGGATTGCCTGTCTTTCATTGGCAGAAATTTACAAAAAGGATCATAAAAATTATCTTCTGTCAGATCTGATCGACGAGATCAAACATTCACCGATCGCGCGAAAAGAAAGTCTTCTCCGCGAAATCAACGAGTTGTGACCTTGACAAATACTTTGCCTGCAAGTGCCCAAAGCATCTGCTAGGCTTGTTCTGTATAAAAATCCTTCCATCTTTTTCCAGTACCGAAGATGGAAGGATTCTCTTTTATTCTTTCAGTGACGTTTACCGGTTCTGTCCGATATGATACTTCTGACACAACTGCTGGTCAACCTGCTGATTTTCTTCGACAAGTGCTGCCAGTTTTGTCATATCTCCTAAGATCTGATTGATGCTTGAAAATGGCTGTGCAATGATATAACGTTTTGCTTCTTCATTCAGATTCAGTGTAAACTGCTGTGCCATCATCTCCACAATACTCTGTTTGAGCTGTTCATCCGGTGCATACAGCTGAACCATGCATGCGCGGTCAAAAAAGCGAATCATTTCTTTGCTTCCACATTCTTTCGCCAAAACGGACGATGTACATAAAATCTGTTTTTTCTTTTCATTCATGGAAGATAAGAACAGATTGGTAAATACCTGCTCCGCTTCGCGGTTTCCGAAGATTTCTTCCAGATCATCAATGAGCAGGATATCCACGTCATCGTAAATCTTAATCTGGTTCGGCTTCGCGCCCAGACGGATCGTGCGATCCACTTCTTCCAAAAATTGTCTGCCGGTAGTAAATGCAACCTTTTGTCCGGCAAGAGCCGATTTGCATTTGTCATGAATCTCATGCAATAAATGAGTCTTTCCACGCCCCGGTTTTGCGTAGATCAATACAGGCGAATAAGCTTTCACATTGTTCAAGACTGCTTCTGCCATCGCAACTGCTTCTTCGTTCGCCCCACTTACAAAAAAGTTATCTAGTTTCATCATTAGACCTCGTTATCCTTCCTTTCCCCCAATGATAGAATTACCCTCTATATGAGTATCTCACAAAATGCCGATAAAAACAACACCATTTTTAAGATTTTTTGGGCTCCCCCTCCACATATGAGCATTTTTAGCCTTGTCAAAGGCGGGAAAGAACACGAAGTGTTCGAAATGCGAATGTGCGGAAGAGGGGGAGCCTGAATAGTTACGACCCCCTCACAGTCGTATCACTTCGGCACTGTGCGTGAGTGGATTTCTCTTCTGATAATCAAAGACAAGTGAATGTGCCTCTCCCGTCTCTGCTTTTCCGGTTTTTAACAATTTCGGAATATTTACCGTAAATTGCTGCACATAAATCATATTAAAAAGCTGCTTTGGCTGGTACTTTTCATAACCGGAAAGCACGGTCGGCTGCTCGCATTCTTTCGTCAGAAAATCGCGGACTTTCTGCTGGTATTCGTGAGACCGCTCCAGCACAAAGGCCGGTGGATTTTTCACATAATCTCTGGCATACAGATCATACGTCAATGTCTGGCGCAGAATCTCCCTCGCCTCCTCGCTCCAGTCTGTCTCGCACAAGAATTCCCACAAAATCTCATACCGCGCGATACGGCTGTGTTTCATGCCAAAATAGCCTTTTTTGTCGTAAAACTCACCGAGTGTCTGATACATCTCAAACGCATCCGTATGATAATTTTCCATCGCAAGCATTGTTGCCTGAAATTGGAAACTATTGTAATACACTTCCACCATATCCTCTACCTGTTTGAGGCGCAGCACATCCTCGTACGGCAGCCATTTGGTCGCCAGCACCTCGTATGGCGGGCTGCTCCGGTAGCGGATCTCGTATTCGTCCTTCACTTCCTCCATGTAAGACCCTTTCAGCACTTTCAAAAAGCCGAGCTGAAACTGATCCGGCCGCATCCGGTACACATCGTTAAACGACTTGTGAAAGGAGTCATAATCTTCGTGGGGAAGTCCGGCGATCAGATCCAAATGCTGGTGAATATTTCCACCACTCCGCACACGCTCGACGTGCTCTGCCAGTTCTGTCAGATCCATTTTTCGGCGGATTGCCTCAATCGTAAACAAGTTCGTAGACTGCACACCGATCTCGAACTGAATCAATCCCGGACGAAATCCGCGGAAAAGCTCAAAATCCTCCTCGCGCAGAAGATCTCCCCCGATCTCAAAGTGAAAATTCGTCACTCCGTTATCGTGTTCTTTGATGTATTCCCATATTTTGTAAGCGTGTTCGTGATTGCAGTTAAAAGTACGATCGACAAATTTCACCTGTTTCACACGATTTTTCAGGAAAAAGTCCAATTCGTCAAATACCAGATCCAGCGACCGCAGGCGCACCGTTTTGTCGATAGACGACAGACAGTAGCTGCAGGAAAATGGGCAGCCACGGATCGTTTCATAATAAATGATGCGGTTTTCCATCTGTTCCAGGTCGCGGTAGGGAAATACTAGATCGTCCATTTTCATCGGCATACGCGGTGGCGTAAATACAGCCTTCCCGTCGTCTCCCCGATAACAGAGGCCGGCGATATCCGAACGTTTTTCCGCCCCTTCACCCAGCAGAAATGCCACATATTCGTGGAATGTGTTCTCGCCTTCTCCGACCATGACAAGATCCACAAACGGATATTTTTGAAGCACTTTCTCTGCATCGTACGAAACTTCCGGTCCTCCCAAGATAATTTCCACCTGCGGACAAATTTTCTTCAGATTTTCAGCCACATCAAGCACGTACTCAATATTCCAAATATAGCACGAAAATCCGACAACATCCGGCTTTTTTCGATAAATTCCGGCAAGGATTTCATCTTTTTGGTGATTGATGGTATATTCTGCCAGTTCAATGTCCTCTTCGTATTTTCCGGCGTTTGCTTTCAAAGAATACACCGCCAGATTGGAATGGATATATTTGGCATTGATCGCCGCTAACACTATTTTTTTCATTTGCTCGCCTCTTTCTTTTCTTCCCGGTTCCGGTTATAACGGTTTACCGCCATTCCGACCCCGAGCAGGCACCAATACACCGGTGCCACACAAACCGTCGAATCATTGGCAAGGCCGGTCACAAGGTAGCCAAATGTACCGAGCAGGATTCCGATACCAAAAATCTCCGAAGAATGGTATGCCGTCTTGCGAAAATACATGCGAAAACTTTCCACAAAATATATGACAAATATTGCCAGAAATGCCAGCAGGGAAATGCCGCCTGTCTGAATCGCAATCTGCAAAAACATATTGTGCGGTTTTGTAACAAGGGAACCACCATATCCAACATTTACCATTCCGACGTAATCATCATTCGGGAACGCATAGATAAATGTGTTCGGCCCGGACCCCTGAAAAATGTATTTTTTCACAAGAGGCAGCGTCCTTGACCAGATAAAGCCGCGGCGGCTTCCAAAATGCAGATTGTCCTCAAAGCCAAAGGTTTCGATATGACGCAGTTCATCCAATTTGTAGAATGGCGTCACAATGCGGTATTCCGTCTGATTCACACCGGCTTCCTCGTATTTTTCGCCCTGCATTGCAATCGTATAACTGCGTCCGGTGGAAGGTGTATAAATAATAAACCCATTGTAGGTCTGATTTTTGGACTCAATCTTTTTCTCTTCGATCTCAATGGTCTGATATTTCTTGTCGAAAAATTTCATACGACCTGCCGTCTCATCTTCATATAAATTGTAAGATTTTCCCTTTTCGTCGGTCGCCTCGTAGCGGTATTCGCCCTCCGCAATATTGACTTTCAGATTAAGCACATCGCCATTGTCCATGGTCATTTTGAGCGTGCCGTCTTTTCCTTCCATGCTTCGTATCACCTGATTGTTCGGCGCCGGATGGAACATTTTATTGATTCCGTATTCGAAAAGCGGCTGATACTGGAACACCATGAACACGCAAACTGCGACGCAGACCACTCCGCCGATGGCAAATGGCAGCGGCTTTTTCTTCATATTTGGAATCATAAGGATCAAAAACAGGACAAGACTCGCTGCGACACCGATACAGCCGGTCAATGACTGCGAACCTAACAGCATCACAAGGAGCAGCGCAGACGTAATCACCGACACAACGCTCACAAATACGGCACTTGTTTTCCGTTTTTTTGACACGAGCGACAAAATGACCGGCAGCAAAAGTGCCACGTACGAACCCACGTAATTTGGATTGTACAATGTCGCGTACACTCTGCCTTTTTCGAAATTGAACGTAAAGTCCAGTTTATTGTCTAACATCAGATTCATTACCGCTTTTCCGGCATCTGTCCGAAAGAAGTCATAGCCAAACGCCTGCATTCCACCAATCAGTGTCATGATAAACACTCCGGCAAGCAGTCCATATGCGACGATGCGGAGTTCCACCGCCCCCTGCAGAATCCAATACGAAAAAAACAATACCGCCACGTACGCCCCCAAAATGAGCATTCCTTCCCACTGCTCATAACCGCCGCGCACAGCCGCATCAGTATGCTGCGAAAAAATGGTTGACTCAAACGCCAGCACGGCATACAACACCAGCGGGATAATGTATTTTTTTTCCAATTTGCTGTCCGGCATCCCATCTTTTACAATGAGACATTTGAGCGCCGCGTAAAATGCCATCAGCGCGCAAAGTAAAAGCAAAAGCTGTCCTTTCCAAAACAGGAAAAAGTCGTACCGCACCGTCGAGCTGGAGAACCACGCATATTCCTCCATCCCCGTTTCATATTTAAAAGCAGATACCACGAGCGGCACCAGGCTCACGATCAACACGACCAAAACCGCTCCGATGATATTTTGATTTTTCGTCTTCATAGTTTCCTTTCCCCTTTGCTTATTTCGCTATCCTCATTATACCTATATAAGTGGGTTTTGTAAAATGATTTTTGTAGCAGGTTGGAAATCTGACAAAAAAGACGGTCTCCCTCCGGAAACCGTCTTTTTTCTATTCTCATGCCATCTCTTATGGCAATTCAATCTCTGAATATTCTTTTGGTGGAAGTGATTTTGTCGAATCTTTCACAAACTTACGAACCGCCTGTGCTCCCTTAACAACCGGGATATTGGTTCCGGCTCCGGCAACACATCCGCCAGGGCAGCCCATTCCTTCGATCAGGCAGCCATCTTTCTTTCCGGCTTTTGCCAAAAGAAGCATTTTCTGGCATTCGCTGAGTCCCTCGACATGCTCGATGAGTACGTCCGTTCCCGGATAATATTCATTGATACAATCCTCAATTGCCTTCGAAACACCACCGGAAACTGCGTAGCCACGTCCGGCTCCTGTTGCATCGTGGATTGGCTCTTCACATTCGTAAGTCTCCATATCGATGCCTTTCGCTTCGAAAATACATGCAAGTTCTTCAAAGGTAATAACAAAATCTACGTCGCTTCGTACCGAATCACGGGAAGCCTCCAGTTTTTTTGCAGCACATGGGCCGACAAATACCACACGTGAATTTGGATGTTTCTGCTTGATGGAACGAGCCGTCGCAACCATCGGTGTCAGCGCGCTGGATACGGACTCTACCATCTCTTCCGGAAGAGTTCTCTTCGCAAGAACGGACCAAGCCGGACAACAGGAAGTCAGCAGGAATGGAAGTTTTCCTGTCGCTACTTCATGTACATAATGTTTTGCCTCTGTGATCGCTCCGATGTCTGCACCAAGTGCCACTTCGTAAACTTCAGCAAAACCGATTTCTTTCAATGCTGCTTTGATCTTCCAAAGACGAACATCGGTTCCAAACTGGCCGATAACAGCCGGTGCCAGTTCCACGATAACTTCGTCTCCCTTTTTCATTGCCTGAATCAGCTGGAAGATCTGGGATTTATCTGCAATCGCACCAAATGGGCAGCTGACCATACACTGACCGCATTTTACGCAGATATCATCATTGATCTGTGCACGTCCGTGCTCGTCGCTGGAAATTGCCTTTACACCACATGCTACTGCACAAGGTCTCTGTTTTTTCGCAATCGCATCGTAAGGACAGATTGCCTTACATTTTCCACATTTGATACATTTTTCTTTATCAATAAAAGAGCGTCCATTTACCATAGAAATCGCACCACGAGGACACACCTCCTGACAAGGATGTGCCACACAGCCACGACACTGGTTACTCACTTCATAACCGCTTTCTTCACAACTTGCACAGGCAGATGGAATAACCTGCATCAACGGTGGCTCATAATATTTATCTGAAATATTGCTCTCATTCAATCCACTGGTAATATGTACCGGCTGACTTTCCGGTCGAAGAGACATACCCATAGCCAGACGCACTCTCTCACCTGCGATCGCGCGCTCACGGTAAATACTGTCACGGTACAGGGGTACATCAGATGGTGTAATGCGGTATGGAATCGCTTCAATATCATCATTAATATTCTCTGATTCAAACGCAACTTTTGCTACTTCCGTAAACACCTGACGACGAATTTTTGTAATCGGGGTCTCAATACCTCTCATGTTTCTCCTCCATTTCATCTTCATCCTTTTAAACTATTCAGGGCCTCCGCCCCATTCCTAATTGATTCTCAATAACAAATTCAGAATAACATAAATAAAGGAGATTGTCTAGTCTTTAACAATCATTTAATAGTTTTTTTACGGATTCATAGCCTCTTCGCTGCATTCCGGAAATTCAATATAAAAGCATGTCTTTTTCACCTCGTCGCTTGTCACCCATATTTTTCCAAAATGTCTCGCGACGATGTGTTTGGCAACCATCAGTCCAAGGCCCGAACCATCCTTGTTTCCGTGATTGCTGGCGCGGTAAAATTTTTCAAATACATTCTCCCATTCCTCCTTCGGAATCGCAATTCCGGTATCTTCCATGCTGACCAGCAGTTTTCCGTCCGCGCGGTGAATCCGAATCGTAATCTCCGTCCCCTCGTCCGCATATTTGACTGCGTTCTGGAAAAGAATCAAAAACAACTGGCGGATACGGTCATAATCGCCCTCGATCAGCGAACATTCGTCGTTGTACTGCAGATCTGCCGTAATTTTTCGCTCTGCACACATCACGCGCATACTGCGCATCACGTCCTGCATTACGGCGATAACATTTAACACTTCAAGATTCATTTCAAAGTCCGGATTCTGCATTTTTGACAAAATCAGGAGATCGGCGACAAGGCGCTCCATGCCGGCGCATTCCTTGCGAATTCTCTCATAATATTCCTGCTGCTTCGCCGGATCGTCCACATAACCATCTGCCAGCGTCTCCGCGTATCCTTTTACAACGGTGATCGGTGTGCGGAGTTCATGGGAAACATTGGAAAAGAAATCCCGTCGGTTCTGCTCCAGATTTTCACGGAATTCCTCAGCATCGACCAATTTTTCCGACAAAATATCCATACTGTCCGCCAAAAGTCCCAATTCGTCTTTTCTACGGATCCCCGTCTGCTGCGCGTATTCGCCTGCTGCCATATGCAGTGCAATTTCCTTAATGCGGATGATCGGGCGCACAAGCTGGCGCGAGAAAAACGCCGACACGCTGAGCGCAACGACGAGCGCAATGATAACACTCAATGCCATATAATTCTGATACTGGCCGATCGACCGCTCACGATAATCCATCTCTCCATTGACAAGGACCACGCCGGCATTTTCGCCCTGCACATTTTTGACCGGCGCCGCCACATGCATCATATCCATCTCGTAAATCTTGTCATAATCGCTGAAACTCCGGGTCTTTCCCTCGCAGGCTGCCGCGATCAGCGCCTTTGTACGTGTGTCACTCCGCGCGGAAATCGTGTTCATATCTGCATTGACAAAACTATCACTAAGCGGCTCCTCCACCTTGTCATTTGCCAGAATCCAGATATCGGTATTTTGAAATACACCAAAATCATCAATCGCAAGAAGATATTCCTGAATGCCGTCCGTACTTCCGTGCGCCATCGTCTCCGTGATCCGCTTGGACACACTCTGCGCAAGACTTTTCAGTTCATCCTTGTACACGTTCATAACATTATGTCTGTTAAATTTTGTAAATATAAGACCGGAAATCGCCGTCATAATCAACAATGTGACCACAAAGCAAAGGCCTACTCTCCAAAATATTTTCTTCACATTGATTCCCCTGTTCTAACTGCATCAGACATTGAGCTCAAATTTGTATCCAAGCCCCCATATCGTCTTGATCTCCCAGTCGGGATGCTCCACTTTATCCAATTTGGCGCGAAGTCTCTTGATATGTGAATCCACGGTACGGCTGTCGCCAAAATAATCCTGCCCCCACAGACTGTCAAGCAGATTGTCCCTGGTAAATACTTTGCTCGGATTTTTCGCAAGGATCCACATCGTCTCCACTTCTTTTTTCGTCATCGGAATCTTTTCCGTTCCGACAAAAACAGTGTAAGCTTCTATATTAATCGTAAGATCACCCACGGTAAGAACTTTTTTCTCTTTTTCTTCCTCGCTGCGCCCCATACGACGGAGCACGGCACGCACACGCGCCATTACTTCATTCGGGCTGAATGGCTTCACAATATAATCATCTGCGCCAATATCAAGTCCCATCACGCGCTCGTAATCTTCTCCCTTTGCCGTGATCAAAATGATCGGAACCTGCGAGATCTCGCGGATCTTCTGGCATACTTTATAACCGTCCAGTCCCGGCATCATGATATCCAGCAGCACCACTGCCGGATTACATTTTTTAAAGGTCTCAAACGCCTCAATCCCGTCTTCTGCAACGATTGGCTCAAATCCTTCTTTTACTACATAAGTGCTCAAAACTTCCCGGATATCTTCATTGTCATCCGCAATCAATATGTACTGCATAAAAACCCTCCTAGTATAATAATGGTGTAGTCAATCAAGACTACTTAGTTAATAA
>ERZ808240.458-NODE-458-length-53918-cov-33.632271_pt1 | contig 53918 bp, 50 predicted proteins | sample MGYA00521084_ERZ808240 | MGnify/ENA primary metagenome ERZ808240 (study PRJEB31516, sample SAMN03275571) | gut metagenome | biome: mammalia-associated habitat; material: feces | host: Papio cynocephalus | place: Kenya | collected 2012-08-06 ...
CATAAATTTGATATTTGTTTTCTGAATAGAAAATCGTTTGTTATCAGCATGAAATTCTTGTAAATGCAACGGGCGACCAATGGTCGCCCCTACAGAAATAATTACCTGATTCCGGATATTACAGAAAAATAAAGGAGATTAAAAAATGATAAAAATAATAGCTACAGATATGGACGGAACTCTGCTTGATGACAATAAACAGCTCCCTGCGGATTTCCGTGAAATGCTTGATATCACATCAGAACTTGGAATAAGATTTGTTATAGCAAGCGGACGCTCATATTCCGCCCTGACATATCTTTTTGAGGATATGTGTGAAAAGCTCGATTTCATATGTGACAACGGTGCATATATGATAGTCGGCGGAAAAGCCTATGAACCAAGCATAATAAACAGTGACAGGGTAACTGAAATCATAAGAACCTGTGAGGAAATCGGCAATACAAGTCCGGTTCTCTGCGGAGAAAACGGTATATATTATCCGGCTTCCGCAAAAGAACAGTTCAGAAAGGAAGTAAATAATTTTTATATCAATTTTACTGCTGTTGACAGTCTTTATGATGTAAAGGACAATATATTCAAGATTGCAGTATGCGATATACTCAATCCGGTGAACAACTGCTATCCGGCAATGCTTGAAAAATTCGGACGTGAATTTTCGCTTCAGGTTTCAGGGCCTCTCTGGATGGATATAATGAACAAGGGCGTAAACAAAGGCATTGCTCTTGCAAAGATAAAACAGAAATTCGGCATTTCAAAGGCTGAAACAATGGCTTTCGGAGATTATTACAATGATACGGCTCTGCTTGAGGAGGCTGAATACAGCTATGTTATGGCAAATGCCTGTGAGGATATGAAACGCTATGCAAAATATACGGCTTCAAGCAACAATGAAAACGGTGTTGTAAAGGCTGTATACGACTATATCAGGGGTATTGAAAATGAAAAGAAACAGTATTGCTGAAACTCTGCGGGAATATTTCCGGAAATTTGATAAAACGCTTCTGATATTTACAGTAATATGTTCTGCCGTAAGCGTGCTTCTGCTTTATTCTCTCTCGCAGAACAAGACAATTGCCCCGAGATATTACAGGGTACAGCTTATTTCATCATGCATAGGAATTGTGGTATGCTTTATTCTGAGTGCAGTTGATTATAAAAAGCTTGCAAAGCTATGGTTTTTATATGCTCCCATAACGCTGATACTGATGTTTCTTACATTCACATCGCTTGGCATCGGAGTTGACGGAGCTGATGACGTGGCATGGCTCAATCTCGGATTTATAACGATACAGCCGTCAGAACTGCTTAAAATCGTATTTATAATAACATTTTCATATCATCTTTCAGAAGTAAGTGAGGATATGAACAGACTGCCGCATATGTTTCTGCTCTGTCTGCACGGAGCAGTTCCTGTTGCTATAGTTGCAAAACAGGGCGACTACGGAACAGCTGTCATATTTGCCGGAATATTTCTGATAATGCTTTTCTGTGCGGGAATATCATTTAAATATATCATAGCAGTACTTGCAGTTCTTCCTCCTGCCGGCTGGTTTATCTGGAACTATGGTCTTAATTCCGACCATAAAAACAGGATTCTTGTACTTTTCAATCCCGGCTCTGACCCTCTGGGAACTGAATATCAGCAGAATCTCGGTCTTAAATCACTTGCTGAGGGCGGAATACTCGGAAAAGGTCTTTTTGATACAGAATCATCATCTGTGCCTGAAATATACAACGACTTTATATTTTCATATCTGGGGGAAACAATGGGATTTGCAGGCTGTATAATAATGATAGCCGTGCTTGTATATATCTGTCTTAAAATTATTTCCGACAGCAGAAAGGCAAAGGACAGCCTTGGAAAAAATATATGTGTCGGAGTATTTGCAATGCTTTTTGCACACTGTTTTATGAATATCGGAATGGTTCTCAAGGTAATGCCTGTAATCGGCATACCGCTCCCCTTCCTTAGTGCCGGAGGTACTGCGGTTATCAGTATGTATACGGCAATCGGGCTTGTTATGAGCGTATATTCCCATTCGGAAGAAAAATACAGAATGTTTTCAAGACGTTCTGAAGAATATGAAAGGTTTAAGGATTTATGAAAGAACTTATCAGCAGAATCGCCGCTGAACACAATGCAGACAAAAATGACCTCTTAAGGATAATCAGCAGCAGAAATCCTGAATATGATGAATTTCTCTTTGAAACGGCTGACAGCATAAGACGCAGCATATACGGCACTGATGTCTATATAAGAGGTCTTATAGAAATATCAAATTACTGTAAAAACAACTGTCTTTACTGCGGCATACGCTGCGGAAACAAAAATGTGGAAAGATACCGCCTTGATGAAGATGAAATACTTGAATGCTGTGACGAAGGCTACAGACTCGGATTCAGGACGTTTGTCATGCAGGGCGGAGAGGATAGTTTCTTTACTGATGAAATGATATGCAGAATTGTTTCAGCTGTAAAGAAAAAATACAGTGACTGTGCCGTAACTCTTTCAATAGGAGAAAAATCCTATGAAAGCTATAAGGCATTCTATGAAGCCGGTGCTGACAGATATCTCCTGCGTCATGAAACTGCCTCGTCGGAGCATTATAAAAAACTCCACCCACAGAATATGAGTTTTGAAAACCGTATGAAATGCCTTGAAAACTTAAAGTCAATCGGTTTTCAGACAGGTGCCGGATTTATGGTTGGTTCACCGTATCAGACTGATGAAAATCTTGCTGACGACCTTCTTTTTATAAGCCGTTTCAAACCGCATATGGTCGGAATAGGTCCGTTTATACCTCATCAGGATACGCCTTTTAAAGATTTTCCTCAGGGTTCGCTCCGTGACAGCCTTGTAATGGTTGCACTTACAAGGCTTTTGCTTCCTAATGCACTTATACCTTCAACAACCGCTCTCGGAACTATTGATTCAAACGGCAGGGAACTTGGTCTTAAAGCCGGAGCAAATGTAGTCATGCCTAATCTTTCACCGGTACGTTTCAGAAAACTCTATTCCCTCTATGACAATAAAATCTGTACCGGAGAGGAATCCGCACAGTGCAAGGTCTGTCTTGAAAACAGAGTCAGAAATGCCGGATATCAGATAGTATGCGACAAGGGAGATTTCAGAGCGTAATTCTGAAATCTTACCGTCATAATCATGAATTTGCTGTCTGATACTTGAATTTTCTGCTTTCTGATAGTATAATAAAATAATGCAGATTTGACAACAAAATTTTATGATTGAAAACAATGAATTTTTCGCCCCTACAGAAAATATCCATCGAATTTGCGTTAAAATAATACAGTTAAAAAGCAACCGTTAATTATAAGATTGGAGTGTTTTGAAAAATATGAAAAATCAGCTTTGTATCGTTCTCGATTTCGGCGGTCAGTATAACCAGCTGATAGCCAGACGAGTTCGTGAATGCGGCGTATACTGCGAAGTATACAGCTATAAGACACCTATTGAAAAAATAAAGGAAATGTCACCTGTCGGAATTATCTTCACAGGAGGCCCTAACAGCGTTTATCTTGATGATTCACCAAAGATAAGCAAGGAAATATTTGAACTTGGAATACCGGTACTCGGAATATGCTATGGCTGTCAGCTTATGGCATACACTCTCGGCGGAAAGGTTTCTACTGCTGAACTCCGTGAATACGGAAAAACAACTACATTCTACAATACTGAAAGTCTGCTTTTTACAGGTCTTGAATCTGAAAATATCTCATGGATGAGCCATACAGACTATATTTCCGGTCTGCCTGAAGGATTTGTATGTTCCGCACATACTGAAAACTGTCCATGTGCCGCTATGGAAAACAAAGAGAAAAAGTTATACGGAATGCAGTATCACCCTGAAGTAAATCATACTGCTGACGGAATTAAAATGCTCCATAACTTCTTATACAACGTCTGCGGCTGTACAGGCGACTGGACTATGGGTGACTATGCCCAGACTGCCATTAAGAATATCCGTGAAAAAGTCGGTGACGGCAAAGTTCTGCTTGCACTTTCAGGCGGAGTTGACAGCTCTGTTGCAGCTGCACTTCTCTCAAAGGCTGTAGGAAATCAGCTTACCTGCATATTCGTTGACCATGGATTCATGCGTAAAAATGAAGGTGATGAGGTTGAAGCTGCTTTTGCTGACTGGGATATAAATTTCATAAGAGTAAATGCTAAAAAACAGTTTATGGATAAGCTTTCAGGAGTTTCAGACCCTGAAAGAAAACGTAAGATAATCGGTGAGGAATTTATAAGAGTCTTTGAACAGGAAGCTAAAAAAATCGGAAAAGTCGATTATCTTGTACAGGGTACTATATATCCTGATGTAATTGAAAGCGGTACAGGCGATGCTGCTGTAATCAAATCACATCATAACGTTGGCGGACTCCCTGACTATGTTGATTTCAAGGAAATAATCGAACCTTTAAGACTTCTTTTCAAGGACGAAGTAAGACAGCTCGGAATTGAACTTGGTCTTTCAGAAATTCTTGTATGGAGACAGCCGTTCCCGGGGCCTGGACTTGCTATAAGAATTATCGGTGAAATAACAGATGAAAAACTGCTTGTACTTCAGGACGCTGATTTTATTTTCAGAGAAGAAATAGCAAAAGCCGGTTTTGACAGAAAAATAAATCAGTATTTTGCTGTACTTACAAATATGCGTTCAGTAGGCGTTATGGGTGACGGCAGAACATATGACTATACACTTGCACTCAGAGGCGTTACTACTACAGACTTTATGACTGCTGATTTTGCAAAAATTCCGTATGAAGTACTTGAAACAGTATCTTCAAGAATTGTAAATGAAGTAAAGAATATCAACAGAGTTGTATATGATATAACTACAAAACCACCGGCAACTATTGAGTGGGAATAAAAAATTTTAAGAAAAATAAAACAGCTGACTGATTTTCAAACCAGTCGGCTGTTTTTTGTATATTCAACACAAATTCGGCAATAAAATTTTATAATTGAAAATATGGTATTTCCATTGTAGGGGCGAACTGTGTTCGCCCGCCTGAATTATGATTAAACCATAATTTCGATATTAGGAAATCATTGGTTAACAGAAAATCATTGATAAACCATAACGGGCGACCAATGGTCGCCCCTACAGAAACAATTGGAGTTAAATAAAAAATTTTTTATTATGCAACCTTTTGAAGTGATATGAGGTTAATATTATAAGAGAATAAAAACTGATTTTCTTATGAAAGGAATGTGATTATAATGAAAAAAATCATTGCATTTGCTGCTGCACTCTGCATTACAGCATCAGCCGCCTTTACAGCTCAGCCGTTCGGGATAATCAGTCCTGAAAGTGTTTCATTCACAGTTTCTGCTGCAAATGAGAAAATTTCTGATAACGGAGTTATATATACAATGTTTGACGGATATGCAGCTGTAACAGGCCGTGAAGCAAATACTGTAAATGTTGTAATAAAGCCTGAAATCAACGGTGTTCCTGTAACAACTGTCTTTTCAACAGCATTTAATTCTGACAAATCAATTGAACCTGATTCAGTAACAGTTATTACTGACCGTTCATTCTATCAGTGTACTGCACTTAAATCAGTAAAGCTTCCTGAAACTCTTACTGCAATCGGAGGCAAAGTATTTACAGGCTGTACAGCTCTTGAAGAAATATCAATACCTGATAGCGTTTCTTCATTCGGAAGAGAGATATTTTCAGGCTGTACCAATCTTAAATCAGTAAATATTCCGCAGAGTCTTACAGAAATTCCATATTGGGCTTTTTCAAACTGTATATCTATTGAAAATATCGATATACCTGACAGCATAACAAAAATTGGTGAAGGAGCTTTTAGATGCTGTTATAATATAACAAGTATAGAACTTCCTGACAGTCTTGAATATATAGGAGAGTATGCCTTTATCTATTGTGAGGCACTCAGCGAAATAAATTTCCCTGACAGCCTTAAATCAATAGGACAGAATGCGTTCTGTAATTGTGAAATGCTTAAAGAAGTAAACCTTCCCGAAGGAATTGAGTGTCTGGAATCCGGCGTATTTCAGGCAACCGGCATAGAAAGCATTGTTTTGCCGTCATCACTTACTGAGATTGGTAATTTTTTATTTATTAATTGCAAAAGTCTTAAAAATGCAGTTATAAATTCAGATATAAATGAAATTTCTGAATCTATGTTTGATAACTGTTCAGCTCTTGAATCAGTAACACTCCCTGACAGCGTTCAGATAATAAATGACTCTGCATTTTCAGGCTGTACAAGCCTTACAGATATAAATTTCAGCGATAGAATATTGTCAATAGGAACAGATGCATTTTCAGACTGCAAAATTCCATCAATACATATAGGAGCTGACACTGAATATATTGCACCTCTTGCATTTTCAGACTGCACAGGTACAGTTATTACCATTGATGAAAACAATAAATATTACAGTGCAGAGGATTCAGTGATATTCAATAAGGATAAGACTTCACTCATATCAGCCGCTGCATATCCGTCTGCATCATATACAGTACCGCAGTCGGTAACTGAAATTTCTGAATATGCATTCAACAACAGTGATATTTCTGAAATAACTTTCAATGAGGGACTTTTAAAAATAGGTAAAGGGGCATTTTCTCATTCTGCAATTACTGAATTAAATCTTCCGTCAACGCTTATTGAAATAAATGACAGTGCATTTTTGGGCTGTAACTTTACAAAAATCGTTCTTCCTGAAAATCTTAAAAAAATCGGAGATGAAGCATTTGAAAACTGTACAGCTCTTGAAGAAGTGATTCTTCCTGAATCGCTTTCTGAAATAGGAGATTATGCATTTACAGAGTGCAAAAATCTTAAAGAAATAACTATACCTGCAAATGTCAAAAAAATAGGTTATGATTCACTCGGATACAATTATTATTTCAACGGCCCATGGGAAACAGTAAAAAATTCTGATTTTACATTAAGCGGATATTCAGGAGGAATAGCTGAAAAATATGCGTCAGACAATAATATTCCGTTTAACTCTCTCGGAGAGGTATCATATAAAGGCGATATTAACAATGATAAAACTATTGATGCCTCTGATGCACTTGATATTCTCAGTCTTATAGTAAGCGGAAATACTGCTGATTCTGAAATTGCTGACGTAAACGGTGATGGTCAGGTAACTTCCGAAGATGCTCTTATGATACTCAATTATATAGTTGGAAATATATATTTATAATACGCAGATTTAGCAGGGGCGACCAATGGTCGCCCGCACATGAAATTATGGTTTATAGAAGGGAAAAGAAAAACATGAAAAAAATAACAGCTATTATCGCCGCTATGATATTCTGTACATCATCAGCATTTATTCCGGCTTATGCTGATGAAACAGACGATATCAGCCAGTATATCCATAGTTATGACACTCTTGCAAAAGCTCCTTCATTAGTATTTTCAGAAAATCAGATGCTTATGAAATTTGCTCCTATGGTTCAGGTGCAGGGCTGTATGATAATACCTGATGAAATAAAATGGGAAATAAGCGGAACAGCAGATACTGAATATACAAGCGATTCATTTTGTGACATCCTCCCCCACCTAAAGAGGTGGGGGCTTCCTCTCATTATGAGCAGTCAGTTCTCGTTCGACAGCACCAATGTGCTGAGCATAAGCGAGCTAACCCCGTGTGCCCCACGGTTTTTCAGGTTGTCTGTTTTGCTGACTTCACACTATGCGAATGGTTACGTTATGGGATAGAGGATACCTGACAAACCCTTATCATAGCGGTATGGCTAACCACTAATCAATCTCCTTTCATAGTCTCCATACCAACGGCTTGGTTATCGCTCTTTGTGGTACAGGCAATCGGAAATATGATACTCTCATCATATTCTTTACATTAATTGTATTATAACAAATTATTTTTAGCTTGTCAATAGTGGGGACGCAATTCATCCCCCACCTAAAGAGGTGGGGGAATTCTTGCTGTATTTAGTTAAAAAATGCAGATGTAACAGATGACGGAATTGTTGACCTCAAAGACCTTGGAAATATAAAAAAATATATAACAAAACAGATAAAATTTCTTAAATAACGCAAATTCGATGGATTGTTTCTGTAGGGGCGAACTGTGTTCGCCCGTTGAGGTTCGCTGTAAACTAACAGGCAAATTTTATAGGTTACTGCAATTCAGCAAACTAACGTTTGCTCAAACTTTTTTCAAAAAAAGTTTGACAAAAAACTAAAAAACGATTATAGGGCAGGGACTTCGTCCCCGCACCCCTGACCAGAGGCTCTGCCTCTGGACTCTGCCAGCTTTTTGAAAAAAGCTGGGCAAAAACTTTTAATCCCGTCATTACTTACTGATATCATTTTTCAAATGGGCGGATATTTTTCAGATTACAGGCGGCAGTTTTCCGCTGGTCGCCCCTACAAAATAAACGAAAAACCGACAGTTAAAGGCTGTCGGTTTTTTTATTAATAATCTCCCGAGGTATCGGGCATAAGTCTGAATTGTATATCAAATTCCTTTCTGCCGCCGTTTTTGTCAGTAATTCTCACTGCATGAGCCTTTACTGTATCATCAGCCCTTTTGCCTTCAAGAGCGTCCATTACTGAATCATAGTCAGTAACGGTTTTACCCTCAATTTCAGTTATAAAATCCCATGGCTGAAGTTCAGTACCTGATATATCGCATTTGTCATCAAGAGATGTTATAAGAATGCCGTCAATATCCTGCGGATAATCAAAGCCTGTTTCAGTTTCAAAAGCCGCTGCTGCATATCCTTTTCCATAGAATGTTATTCCTATCTTATATCTTCCGGAAATATAGCCGTTTGAGATAAGTTCATCAATAACAGGTTTTGCATCATTGATTGTTATTGCAAATCCGAGTCCCTCATAGCTTGAACTTACATATTTTGATGAAGTTATGCCTATTACCTGACCATACATATTGACTAAAGCACCGCCTGAATTTCCGGGGCTTATAGCGGCATCTGTCTGTATGCAGTTCATTTCAAAGCCGGTTGAATCGGCTTTTATCTTACGGTTAAGTCCTGAAACATATCCGCCGGTAATACTTCCTGCAAGACCTCCCGGATTACCGATAGCCATAACCTGTTCGCCGAGTACAACATCATCTGAATTGCCGAATTCAGCCGGAACAAGTGAAGGGTCTGCATCTATCTTTACCACAGCGAGGTCAGTTTTTGCATCTCTGCCGACTACCGAGGCTTTATGTTCAGAGCCGTCATATGTTACAGCTGTGAATGACTGACCGCTTTCAAGCACATGGGCATTTGTAATTATATAGCCATCAGTATTCATTATAATGCCTGAACCTGTTCCATAAATCTGTTCATAATTCTTATCTGAAAAAGTATATATTTCGACAACAGACGGACGCACAGCGGCAGCTATACCCTCAGAGGTATATTTTCCGTTATTGTCGGTATAGTTTTCACTGTCAGGCGAAGGCTTTGGAACAACTGAAAGATTTATATCCGAATCAGTATTTTTAACGCTGTCATCAGCGGAGCTTTCATTGTTATCATCATCTGAACTGCTGCTGTCGGGAATACTGTCCTCATATGCAGTATCTGATATATCTGAAGTACCCTTTGAAATATCATATATCATACAAGCCTGAAAGACTGCGAGCGACAGTGCAAAGATTACCCATATAAGAGCCTTGTTGTGCTTTGATATGAATTTTTCAGGAGCAAGTGAATTTTTAAAGCAGTATTCAAGATAATTCTGTTTAAGGAATTCCCTCTGCTGAGGTGTCACCGTCAATATTTTTTTATTTTCCTGAAAATCATTTTCATTCATTGTTCTGAAAATCTCCTTTCCTGCGGCTTTATGACGGGAGTTTCACTGTAAATTCGGCGAAACCGTCCGGAATGCCGTCAGCGTAAATCGTACCGTTATGGAGATTTACAACTGCCTTTGTGATTGAAAGTCCAAGACCTGTACCGTCAGGCTGATTTTTCTTTGCGGATTCAGAGCGATAGAATTTACTGAATATTTTTTCTTTTTCGTCATCAGAAATTCCGGCACCCGTATTTCTTATGCTGAACACGGAAAAGCCGTTTTCCGATGAAAATGAAACTGATATACAGCCGTTTACATTGGTATATTTCACAGCATTTTCAATCAGGTTGTAAAGAGCCTGAGTAATGAGTCCGAGGTCGCCTGTTACGGTAACAGGATTATCTCCGCTTAAACCTTCAACAGTAATATTTTTTCCCTCTATAATTTTTTCAAATGTACAGAAAATGCGTATAACTGATTCATTGAGAGGAAATTTCTGCACTGAAACAGGAGCATCAAGCAGTTCAATCTTTGAATTATCGAGCATTTTCGAGGTAATTTCAGTAAGTCTTTTCACCTCTGCTGAAACTATACGCAGATAGTGCATATAATCCTTTTCAGGAATAGTTCCGTCAAGAATGCCGTCAACGAATCCGGCAATTGAAGTAAGCGGACTGCGAAGCTCATGAGAGAGGGTAGCAACTTCCTCAGCAATTTCCTTTTCAGACTTTTTCATAAAAAACCAGCCTCATTTCCTTATATCCTTATAACTGTACAGAACTGTTATCGCTGTCATTTTCGTGGTTTACATCATCTTCTTCAGCTTCAAACTTATATCCTACTCCCCATACGGTTTTGAGAGTCCATTTATCTGAAACGCCGTCAAGCTTTTCACGGAGTCTTTTTATATGGACATCAATGGTTCTTGAATCGCCGTAGTACTCAAAGCCCCATACTTCGTCAAGGAGCTGGTCACGGGTATAGACTCTGTTAGGATTTGAAGCGAGGAAGAAAAGGAGTTCAAGCTCTTTCGGCGGAGGAGATGGTTCAAGTTTTTTGCCGTTTATTTTAAGCTCATATCTTGTCATATTGACAGAAAGCTTATCATAATGCACTTCTTTCACCTCATGTTCGGAGGACATCTGACCGACACGGCGGCAGACGGCTTTTATTCTTGCGATAACCTCCTTTACATCGAAAGGCTTTACAATATAGTCATCAGCACCGAGCTCCAGACCTAAAACCTTGTCAAAAGTTTCGCCTTTTGCAGTTATCATTATTACAGGGATATTTGATTTTTTTCTGATTTCCCTGCATACCTGCCAGCCGTCACGTCCGGGGAGCATTATATCGAGCAGGACGATATCCGGTTTCAGTGCAGAAAACTTGACTACCGCTTCTTCTCCGTCATGAGCGGTAATTATGCTGCATCCCTCCTTTTCGAGATATACTTTCAGGAGGTCACAGACATTTTTGTCATCATCGATGATGAGCACTTTTCCTAATGCCATGATTTATCATTCCTTTGATTTTTTTAACTTTTTATTATTAATCTGTTATCAAAATATTTATATCCTTATTATACAATATTAACGAAATATGTACAAGTCTAAATAATGAACAAATTATTAATATAATATTAATTGATAAGATTTATTTAATTAATTCAGGTTCGATGGATTGTTTATGTAGGGGCGACCATTGGTCGCCCGCCTGAAATTCCGGTGAATCTAAAGGGCGACCGATAATTGACTCTGCACAGCCTAATATTTATTGAAACATCACAATCTCAAAGAGTTTACAGTATTGTATTTTGTGCATATATACAAAGTTTATTTTATATATCAAAATATACTTGATTTTTTCAGATAAATAGGTAAAATAATAATTAGCACTCAGAACAAATGAGTGCTAAACAATATTTTTCTGAACATCTATTTCTGTAAGGAGGAACAATTTATGATTATCAGACCATTGGCAGACAGAGTTGTTATAAAAATGACAGAGGCTGAAGAAACTACCTCAAGCGGTATTATTCTCGCAGGCTCAGCCAAGGAAAAACCGCAGATAGCTGAAGTTATTGCTGTAGGCGAAGGAAAGGTGAATGATGACGGCTCAAAAGTTCCTATGACTGTAAAAGTCGGTGATAAGGTGCTTACAAGCAAATATTCAGGCACTGAAGTAAAAGTTGACGGCATTGAATATACTATCCTTAAACAGGACGATATCCTTGCAGTAGTTGAATAATTATATAAAAAAGGAGTTCTTTTATTATGGCTAAAGATATAAAATACGGTGAAGAAGCAAGAAAACTTCTCCAGTCAGGTATAGACAAGCTTGCTGATACAGTAAAGATAACTCTCGGCCCTAAAGGCAGAAATGTTGTCCTTGATAAAAAATACGGTGCTCCGCTCATTACAAATGACGGCGTTACAATAGCTAAGGAAATCGAACTTGAAGACGCTTTTGAAAATATGGGTGCTCAGCTCGTAAAGGAAGTTGCTACAAAGACAAATGATGCTGCCGGTGATGGTACTACTACAGCTACACTTCTCGCACAGGCTCTTATCCGTGAAGGTATGAAGAATATTGCAGCCGGTGCAAATCCGATGGTTCTTAAAAAAGGTATCAAAAAAGCTGTTGATACTGCCGTAAATGCAATTGTTTCAAATTCAAAGGCTGTTGAAGGCTCTGACGATATCGCAAGAGTTGCTACTGTTTCATCTGCTGATGAAAACGTAGGAAAACTTATCGCTGAAGCTATGGAAAAGGTTACTTCAGACGGCGTTATCACCATTGAAGAAAGCAAGACTGCTGAAACATACAGCGAAGTAGTTGAAGGAATGCAGTTCGACAGAGGTTATATCTCACCTTATTTTGTAACTGATACTGACAAGATGGAAGCTGTTTATGATGATGCATATATTCTCATCACAGACAAGAAAATATCTGTAATTCAGGATATTCTCCCGCTCCTCGAACAGATTGTAAAGACAGGCAAGAAACTTGTAATCATTGCTGAAGATATCGAAGGCGAAGCTCTTACAACACTTATCCTCAACAACATCAGAGGAACATTCAAGTGCGTAGGCGTAAAAGCTCCTGGATTCGGCGACAGACGCAAGGAAATGCTTAAAGATATCGCTATCCTTACAGGCGGTGAAGTTATTACTTCTGACCTCGGTCTTGAACTTCAGGATACAACAATTGAACAGCTCGGTCATGCTAAACAGGTAGTTATCCAGAAGGAAAATACTATTATCGTTGACGGCATGGGCAGCTCAGATGAAATCAAGGAAAGAATCAATCAGATTAAATCTCAGATTGAAACTACTACATCTGAATTTGACAAGGAAAAGCTTCAGGAAAGACTTGCAAAACTTTCAGGCGGTGTTGCTGTAATCAGAGTAGGTGCTGCTACTGAAATCGAAATGAAGGAAAAGAAACTCCGTATTGAAGATGCTCTTGCTGCAACAAAGGCTGCTGTTGAAGAAGGTATCGTTGCAGGCGGCGGTACAGCTCTTATCAATGCTATGCCGGCTGTTGAAAAGCTTATCCCAAGTCTTGAAGGCGATGAAAAGACAGGTGCAAGAATCGTTCTCAAGGCTCTTGAAGAACCGGTTCGCCAGATTGCTGTAAATGCAGGTCTTGAAGGAAGCGTAATCATTGACAAGATAAGACGTTCACGCAAGGTAGGCTATGGCTTTGATGCATACAATGAAACTTATGTTGACATGATTCCTTCAGGAATTGTTGACCCGACAAAGGTTACACGTTCTGCTCTCCAGAATGCCGCTTCAGTTGCCGCAATGGTTCTTACAACTGAAAGCCTTGTAGCTGATATTCCGGAAGAAACTCCGGCAGCTCCTCCAATGCCTCAGGGCGGCATGGGATTCTAATCCATGTAAAAAATTATCATATAAAAAACGATGCGTATAAAATATGCATCGTTTTTTTGTTGTAATTCACAAAAATGAAAGTATTTTTATAAGCTATAAATAACCATTTTCCATCTTTAAAATACATAAAAGTATTTTTTTTACACGCAATAATGCATTTCAGTAAATAAAAACAACATTTTAAGCAGTGGCATACATTTTTTATTGCACGATGTTATAATAATAATCAAGGAAAGACAATAAATATGGCTTAGCAAGCGTTCCAGCAATCGGTCATATTTATTGTAAGTCCCACTAAAATATCAATTAGTTGTTTTCATGTTTTTACAAAAAATCATGCGGAGTATTTAATCAAAATAATTTTTCAGTAAATAATTTTCTTTAAATATTTCGATAAGACTTAGTATTCCATTTAATTCTTCACAGTCATTTAATGGCTGTGAAGAAAATGACAGAAAAGCCGGTGAAAAATGAAGCAGTTTTACCGGCACGGGCAGAAGCAGCCCGTATTTTCTTAAATCAATCCAATCATAAATTCAATCCCAGAAAAGCCGATATCCTGTTAGCAGAGGATATCGGTTTTATTTTTATATAATAAAAATCCATTTTTAGTAAAAGTAAATAATTTTTCATACAAAATTCAGATATATTAACAAAATTGTTCGGAAATATTGACATATTTGATTTATTATGATAAAATATAAATGTAGTCATCAATAGCAATCATATTCAGTATGGATTTATTCCTTTTGCGGTTATTTGTAAAACCGCCTGAATAAGTTTTTTTTCAGAAATATTATATCAAGATATTTTATTTCTGATTTTTTTCATAATTTTCCTCTATATTGAAGTAAGGAATGGGTGTCCCCTGTTCCTTATTTTATTTTTTATATAGCTTATCTATTTTTTTTTATTTTTTAATTGATTTTATATTGAAACTTATCAGAATTTATGTTAATATTAGATTAATTAAAAAATTTATATTCTCGGAGGTTACTTATGGCAAAGTGTCCTAACTGTGGTCAGAAACTGACCGGAAAAATGAATTTCTGTGTTTTCTGCGGTACAAACCTTAAAACAGGCGAAAAATCATGGGCAATGGAAATGGAAAGCATAGCAAAAAGCAAAGCTGCTGAAACTCCTGTACGTCCGCAGCCGCCTGTGCAGACTCCGGAAAAGAAACCTGCTCCGGCATCAGAAAGCTTTGAAACAAATATTCTTACAAGTGAACCTGCTCCGGCTGTAATGAGTGAAACATTTGAAACAGGTCTGCTTGAAGAAGAACTTATGTCTGCTGCTCCTGTACAGACAATTACTGAAGTAAAACAGGAACTCCCGAAACCAAATAAATCAGCTGAAAAACAGAATTATTCACATTCAAATATTACAAAGACAAACACTTCAGAACTTATCCAGAAATACAGCAAGAATAAACCTGATTCAGAAAATAAGCCTCAGCCATCTGTTGTAAAACCATCATATGCAGATAATTCTGCTCAGAGTCAGAAGCCTCAGCCGTCTGTTGTTAAACCGTCATATGCAGATAACTCTGCTCAGAGTCAGAAGCCTCAGCCGTCTGTTGTAAAACCGTCATATGCAGATAATTCTGCTCAGAGTCAGAAGCCTCAGCCGTCTGTTGTTAAACCGTCATATGCAGATAATTCTGCTCCAGTTCAGAAGCCTCAGCCGTCTGTTGTAAAACCATCATATACTGATAATTCTGCTCAGGAAAATAAACCTGCTCTTGTAAGAGTAGTTTCATGCGTAGGACTTGACCTTAAAACTGCAAAGCTTATGCTTGACAGGACAGGTCTTAAATATGAAATAACCAGAAAAAACAATGACAAAACTCCAAAGGGCGAAATAATCTCACAGAGCGAAGCTGCCGGAAGTCAGGTTTCTCCTGATACTGTAATAAAACTTGTTGTAAGCTGCGGAACATGGAGCGACTGGTCTGAAAATGAACCTGATTCAGAAAATAATGAAATTGAATCAAAAACTGAATACAGAACAAGAACAAGAAAGAAAATAACTGATAAGAAAACAAGTTCTGTTTCAGATTCAATGGAAGGATATACTCTCTGCGACAGCAAAAAGGATTACAGTGACTGGAATACTGAACAGTATTTCACCAATATCCCGAGAAAAACTTCTGAAATATGCGAAATGACAGAAAATCTTATCGGATTCAAATACTGCGGCTGGTTCTATAAGGGCAAAAGCAGCATTGTAAGAAATTCATTCTGTTCTCTTGAGTCAGCACTTTATTTCAATAATGATACAAATGAAAATGACTGGGAATACCGTGAAACAATCTCATACAACAATGTAAGGGAAACAATTGTTGCATGGTCACCGGCTTCTGAAAATGCAGTAGCTGAAACTCCTGCCGGCGATAAAATCAGGTCAAATATACATATGATAACATACAGAATAGACGGCACTGATTACCCTCTCAAATACGGTTCATTTGAAACACAGTGGTATAAATACAGAAGCCGTTCAATGAATGGTCTTACATACTATTTTGAAAAGGAAGGATTCAGCGACTGGAGCAACTGGAGCGAATGGAGCGAAAAATCTGAAGTTCCTACAGAACTCACAGATGTTGAATCAAGAGTAATGTACAGAAGCAAGGAAAAGGAAGATTAAAAAATAATCCGGCCGGACTGATATAGTCTGACCGGATTTTTTAACAACAATTTGATGGTTATTTTCTGTTATTCATTCATCTGAAATTCAAATTCGTTTGTAGGGGCGACCATTGGTCGCCCGCCGGATTATGGTTAAACAATAGGTTCGATATTTGTTTTCTGTATGTTAAAACGGTTGGTTGTTTGCATAAAATTCTGGTAAAACAAACGGGCGACCAATGGTCGCCCCTACAGAAATACAATTAAATTTTTGAATAGCCGAAACTGTTTATAATAGCTTCTACTCTCCTGCCGGCTGCACACATCTGGCAGTGTGACGGAAGTTCAGTTTCATAGTCCGGAATATCCTGTTCCTTGAACAATGATGTTATCTTTGCACCGTCAACTTCATCAACCGCACTGAATATAGCAGCAACTCCTGCGAGTTTGCCGTTATAATATCTGAGGCAGTCAACTGAGCGGCGTATAGTTTTTCCTGTTGATACAGATGACATAAGCAGAAGAATCTGTTTATTATAAACCATACTCTGAATATTATCTCTGAAAATCATCTGATTGTTCATATTGAGTTCAGGAGTAATAATATTTATCTCCTTGCCGACATTCATGCCTGCACCATGCTGTGTAAGAGCATTGGCAATAAATGCTGCAAGTATTTCTGTACCTTCAAGACATACTATAGTATCAATAGATGTTGAAGCACTGTATTTTTCAGCAAGTTCCTTGCCTGCTTCCTTTGCAGCCTTCTGATTGGTTTTGATTTTTGTGAGGTCAACGTAATAGTTTACATGTGAGTGGTTTGTTGCGAAGTGACCCGGTATAACAGATATCTTGATATCATTGTTATGAGCTGAGCTTATTTCATGCATTCTGGTTTCCATAATTTTCTCCTTTTTAATTATTTAATTAAAATAAATATATTGCTGATATTATAACATATAATAAAAATATTTTCAACTATTTTTATAAAAAATTAAATAAAATATTTATGCGGATTGTCAATATCAACAAATCATAATAATATGAAGTGAGAGTAAACATGATTTTCACAGCAAATGCTTTAATACTGTTAAATTTTTTATGTCAAGAGAACGCAAAACACTTGATTTTAAAAAAAATATATGGTATAATACCGATAGTACGATAGATTTTGCCCAAAGACCGGAAACCCCTTCCGGTCTTTCATTTATGTAGGGGAAAGCTGATTTAAGGAGGGATATATATGAAGTTGAAAAAATACGGAAGTACAGAACAGAAAGTATCTGAACTTGCTCAGCCTCTTGCTGATGAACTTGGTCTTGATATATGGGATATAAGGCTTGAAAAAGAAGGGGCTTTATGGTATCTCAGAGTATTCATCGACAAGGAGGACGGAATATCCATTGATGACTGCGAAGCAATCAGCCGCCCTCTCAGTAAAATTCTTGACGAAAAAGACCCGATTCCGCAGAGCTATATACTTGAAGTCGGTTCTGCCGGTCTTGAAAGAGAACTTATAAGAGAAAAGCATTTTGAGCTTTCACTCGGAAAACCTGTAAGAGTACATCTTATACGCCCGTATGAGGGTGAAAGGGATTTTACCGGAATCCTTAAAGAATTTGACAGGGATAAATTAATTATCGGTGATGATGAAAGCAATATGGAGGCTCTTTTTTCAGAGATTTCATATGTAAGATTATATGAGGATTTCAGCTGAAATCCATAAAAAATATTTTTTTATAATGCGGTAGTATAACCGCATATTACAGGAGGTTGCTAACAAAAATGAACAAGGGTTTTTTTGATGCTCTTTCAGTGCTTGGAGCAGAAAACGGTGTTTCCGTGGAAACTTTGATAGAAAAGGTCAAATCAGCACTCACAAAAGCTGTCAGGAAGGCTTATCCGGACTGCGAAAATATCAATATCAACATTAATCCGGAAACAAAGGATTTTGATATAAGTCTTCTTAAAACAGTCGTTGATGATGAACCGCTTGACGACAGCGAAATAAATATCCATAATGCAAGACGCATAGACCCGAATGCATATGTAGGCGGCATATGTGCTGTAAGAATAGATACATCACAGTTCGGCCGTGCAGCCGCACAGTCAGCAAAACAGTCTATCAGAACAGACCTCAAGGAAATCAGCAGAGAAAAACTTCTTGCTCAGTTTCAGGATAAGGAAAATGAATGTATCACTGCCAGAATAACTCAGATTGAACCAAAAGGCACTGCTACCCTCATATATGATAAAACTGAACTCTATCTCTTTAAGAATGAACAGATTCCGGGGGAAGTACTTAAAGAAGGTCAGAATATAAAAGTATATATCACCGGTATTACCAATAAGGAAAAGAAACCTATCATAAAAATCTCAAGAACACACAGAGACCTTGTAAAACGTCTTTTTGAAATTGAAGTTCCTGAAATATATGACGGAACTGTTGAAATCAAATCAATTTCAAGAGAACCGGGTTCAAGAACAAAAATTGCCGTATGTTCACATAACCCTGATGTTGACGCAGTAGGTGCGTGCATAGGCCCTAAGCGTTCAAGAATAACAGCGGTTGTAAATGAACTCAACGGCGAAAAAATCGATATCATAACATACAGCGACAAGCCGGAGGAATTTATCGCAAAATCTCTTGCTCCGTCAGAGGTTTTAAGCGTAACTCTTGCAGAGGACGGTTCAAAATCATGTACTGTAATCGTCCCTGACAGCCAGCTTTCACTCGCTATCGGAAACAAGGGTCAGAATGCAAAGCTTGCTGCAAAGCTTACAGGATATAAAATCGATATCAATTCCGAATCAGGTGCAAAATCAGTTCCGGAACAGCCTGCTGCGGCTGACGGAGAATAAAAAGGTACGGTAAAGAATTATGCCAAATAAAAAAATTCCTTTGAGAATGTGCTGCGGCTGCGGAGAAGCAAAACCCAAAAAAGAGCTTGTCAGAGTAGTCAAAGCTCCTGACGGTACTGTATCCCTCGATTTCACAGGAAAAAAATCCGGCAGAGGTGCTTATATTTGCAGAAATATCCAGTGCCTCAGAGCCGCAAGAAAAGCCAGAAAATTTGAAAAATCATTTTCATGTGCTGTTTCCGATGAATTTTATGAGGTGATGGAAAATGAACTGTCAGCAGAAAATAATTAACCTTATGACTATATGCAGAAAAGCCGGTAAGCTGATTATCGGATTTGATGCAGCAAAAAATGCAGTTTCAGACGGCAGTGCCTGCTGTATTCTGATTTCTGAAGATATTTCTGACAATACTTTAAAGAAAATCATGAATATAAGCGGCAGTATTCCGGTGATAAAAACCGGTATGAAATGCAGTGAGGCAGAACTGTATTTCAACAGAAAGGCTGCGGTTGCAGCAGTATGCGACAAAGGATTCGCCAGGCGTTTCGGAGAGCTTGCCAGTCAGATTAAAGGCTGAAAAAAACTATCCTTCCGGACGCTGACTTATAAAACAGGAGGTTGATTTTAGTGGTTAAAAAAGTAAAAATTAATGACCTTGCCAAAGACCTGAATCTTCCGAGTCAGGAGATAACAGAGCTGCTGGAAGGATTTTCAGAAACAAAGAAAAAACCTGCCTCTAATATAAGTGAGGAAGAAGTCAACCTGGTGCTTGATTATTTTTCACAGAAAAATCAGGTTGAAAGCTTTGATGATTACTTTAAATCCCGAACAAAACCGCAGGAAACAAAAACTATTAAGACCATACAGGAGGCTAAGTCAGTGCAGAAACCAAAAGCAAATGCTCATAAAAAAACCAACAGACCGCAGGGAGAAAAACGTCCCGAAAATCCAAGAAAAAAATCAGCCGATAACCAGAATACTGCTAAAAACCGCAGCGAAACCACTGAACCTAAAAAAACTGTTCAGCAGAACCAGAACAATACTGGCAGCAAACCTGCCCAGAACCATAACAATAACAAATCTGCTGCCGAACAGAAAAACAATAACAGAAATAATGAGAAAAAACATAAGCCGCAGCCACGAGGCGAAAAAACAAGACTTAATGCAAATCTCGCTTCAGATACATCAGTATCATCACAGACTGTACGCCGTACAGTAGATACAAGAGGAAGCTATGTTGAACTCGATAAATACAATGAAAGATATGAACAGATAGCTCCTGCAAACAAACATAAGGACAATTATACAAAAAAACAGAAAATTACTCAGAAATCTTCACAGAAAAACAAACATCAGTTCTCAAACAAGCGTGAGAGCGAAGCCGAAAGACTCCGCAGGCTTGAACTCGAAAGAGCAAGAAAACAGCAGCTTAAAGTCCTTATTCCTGACAGTATCGTTGTAAGCGAACTTGCTTCAAGACTTAAAGTCACTGTAAGCGAAGTTATAAAGAAACTTATGGGACTCGGAGTAATGGCTGGAATCAATCAGGAGATAGATTTTGATACCGCATCACTCGTAGCCGAAGAACTCGGTGCTGTAGTTGAAAAGGAAGTTATTATAACTATTGAGGAACGCCTTATCGATGACAGCGATGATGAGGATATGCTCGAAGAAAGAAATCCTGTAGTAGTTGTAATGGGTCACGTTGACCACGGCAAGACATCTATCCTTGACAGAATAAGAAATTCAAATGTAACTGATTCAGAAGCCGGAGGAATTACTCAGCATATCGGTGCATATCAGGTGAACTATCAGGGAAAGAATATAACATTCCTTGATACTCCGGGACATGAAGCATTCACATCAATGCGTGCAAGAGGTGCGAATGTAACTGATATAGCAGTTCTCGTAGTAGCAGCTGATGACGGAATAATGCCTCAGACAGTTGAATCAATAAACCATGCAAAAGCCGCAGGAGTTTCAATTATCGTTGCAATCAACAAGATGGATAAGGAAGGTGCAAATCCTGAAAAGGTAAAACAGGAACTCACCGAACATGAACTTGTTGTTGAAGAATGGGGCGGAGATGTTCTCTGTGTACCGGTATCCGCAAAGACAGGAGAAGGAATTGATGAACTCCTTGAGGATATACTGCTTGTAGCTGAAATGCGTGAGCTTAAAGCCAATCCGAACCGTCTTGCAAAGGGTGCAGTTATTGAAGCCCGTCTTGATAAGGGAAGAGGACCTGTTGCAACAATACTCATACAGAATGGTACTCTCCATCAGGGAGATGTTATAATTGCAGGAACTGCTGTCGGCAGAGTCCGTGTAATGACAAATGACAAAGGAAGAACAGTAAAGGCAGCCGGCCCTTCAACTCCGGTTGAAATAACAGGTCTTGCAGAAGTTCCGAGTGCAGGCGATATATTCAATGCCGTAACAGATGAAAAGCTTGCAAGAGAACTTGTTGAACAGAGAAAACATGAAGCCAAACAGGAACAGTTCAACTCATATCAGAAAGTAACTCTTGACAATCTTTTCAGTCAGATAGCACAGGGTGAAATCAAGGAACTTCCTATCATTGTAAAAGCCGATGTACAGGGTTCTGTTGAAGCCGTAAAGCAGTCACTTGAAAAGCTTTCAAATGATGAAGTAAGGGTAAAGGTTATTCACGGCGGCGTAGGAGCTGTATCAGAAAGTGATGTTATGCTTGCAAATGCATCAAATGCTATAATTGTAGGCTTCAATGTAAGACCTGACCCTGTTGCAAATGAAAATGCAAGACGTGACGGCGTTGATATAAGACTTTACAGAATTATATACGATGCAATCGAGGAAATAAGCACAGCCATGAAGGGTATGCTTGCTCCAAAGACAAGAGAAGTTGAACTTGCAAGAATTGAAGTACGTCAGATGTATAAGATATCAAATGTCGGAATGGTTGCAGGCTGTTATGTACTCAGCGGCAAGGTAACAAGAAACTGCCGCATAAGAGTTGTCCGTGACGGCATTGTTGTAGCTGATGATGAAATAAGCGGACTCCAGCGTTTTAAAGATTCAGTAAAGGAAGTTGCTGAAGGCTTTGAATGCGGCATAAGCCTTGAAAAATTCTCTGATGTCAAGGAAGACGATATCTTTGAAGCATACATCATAGAGGAATACAGAGAGGACTAAGCCATGAACAAAAAAAGATTTGAAATAATCTATACTCAGGGAGTCGTTGAAAGTATACAGGTTATAAGAGATACTGAAACAGGTGTCGCTTATCTTGCATATCAGAACGGATACAGCGGAGGAATATGTCCTCTGCTGAATTCTGACGGAACTGTTATGGTATATAAAGATAATTTTGAAACAAAAAAGAAATAGAAAGGAGCGTTTTATTATGGCAAGCTTCAAAGTCGGAAGACTCGGCGAAGATATAAAGCGTGAACTCACAGCAATTCTCAGAGAGCTTAAAGACCCGAGAATTGACCCGATGACAACTATTGTAAATGTCAGTCTTTCAAATGATATGTCACACTGCAAGGTATATATTTCATGCTATGAAGGCATGGAAAAGGCAAAACTTTCTGCTGAAGGTCTTACAAGTGCCTCAGGATATATCAAGCGTGAACTTTTTGCAAGACTGCACATGAGAAAATGCCCTGACTTAAAATTCATTGCTGATGATTCAATTGAACACAGTGCTGAAATCAATCAGATAATAAGGGATTTTGAAAAATAAACGGCAAACTGCCGCCTGTAATCGTATTAACGCCAATTTGATGTATTGTTTCTGTTGAAATGCAGATTTGTTTTGTAGGGGCGACCATTGGTCGCCCGTTCAAAATTCTGGTAAACCCAACGGGCGAACACAGTTCGCCCCTACAAAAAATTCAATAAATGAACACCAATCGATGTATTTTTCCTGTAGGGGTGACCATTGGTCGCCCGACTAAAATTCCGGTAAACTGCAACGGGCGACCAATGGTCGCCCCTACAGAAAATAAGGAAGATTTATTGTTTTATTCATAAAATTTTATCATCGAATTTGCGTTAAATGAATGTAAATCTGATTTGCATTTATTTTTATATAAGCCCAATGCCGGAAGTTTCAGAAGCTTCCGGCATAATGGATAAAAGGAGGTTTTTTATGCTGATAAATCTGAAACAGACTGCATCGCTGCTCAGCAAGTGCAGAAATGCATATATACTCACACATCAGAGTCCGGACGGCGATACAATAAGCTCTGCATATGGTCTTTATCATATACTCAGACGACTCGGCAAGCGTTCAAAAGTACTCTGTTCAGATGAAATTCCGTCAAGATACAGTTTCCTTAAAGAAAAATATACTGATGAGGATTTTGAACCTGAATATATAATATCAGTTGATGTTGCTGACAGACAGCTTCTTGGTTCTCTTGATGAATTATACGGCGACAGAGTAAATCTCTGCATTGACCATCATATCTCAAATACCGGATATGCGGAAAATGTATATCTCTGTGCAGGAGCTGCGGCAAACTGTGAGAATATCTACAGAATATCAATGGAGCTTTTCGGCGACTGTGACGATGATACCGCTGAATGCATATATACCGGAATAGTAACGGATTCCGGCTGTTTCAGATACAGCTGTACAAATGCCGATACTCACAGAATAGCTTCTGAACTCATGCAGAACAATAAAATAAACTATGCATGGATTACAAGACAGATGATAGAAATAAAATCCAAGGGAAGAATTGAGCTTGAATATGAAATTTTCAAAAGAGCTGAATATTTCCTTGATGATACCTGTGCAGTAATCTGTGTAACTCTTGACCTTATGAATGAACTTGGAGTAAAAAGTCAGGAGCTTGAAGGCATTGCCGGAATAATGCTTCAGGTTGAAGGGGTAAAGGCAGCCGTTACAATGAAGGAAAAGGAAGGCGGATTCTTCAAGATATCAATGCGTTCTCCCAATGATGTCAATGTTTCTGAAATATGTAAAACATTCGGCGGAGGCGGTCATGTGAATGCAGCCGGCTGCAAGATATACGGCAGTGCGGAAGATGTAAAAAATCAGCTTGTCGAAGCAGTACAAAAATATCTGGAGGATAAAAACAGTTGAATGGTATTTTATGCATGAATAAGCCGAAAGGCTTTACATCATTTGATGTAATCGCAAAATTAAGAGGAATAATCAGGATAAAAAGGCTCGGTCACGCAGGAACTCTTGACCCTATGGCTGAAGGAGTTCTTCCTGTATTCGTGGGAAAAGCTACAAAAGCCTGTGATATTCTTCCATACAATGAAAAAAGCTATACAGCCGGATTCAGACTGGGAATTGAAACTGATACTCAGGATACAACCGGAAATATAATAAAAAGCTATGACAAAAAGGTTTCAGCTGATGATATAAAATCAGTTCTGCCGCATTTTACAGGAACTATAATGCAGACTCCGCCTATGTATTCAGCTGTATCAGTAAATGGTCAGCGTCTTTACAAGCTCGCAAGAAAAGGGATAACAATTGATGTTCCGAAACGTGAAGCATCTGTTTCAAAACTTGAAATAACTGAATTTGATGAAGATTCACAGACAGGAATCCTTAATATAAAATGCGGAAAAGGCACATATGTGCGTACAATAATACATGATATCGGTCAGGAACTTTCATGCGGAGCTGCTATGACAAGCCTTGTAAGAACATCATCAAACGGTTTTACTCTTGATGACTGCACGGATTTTGAAAATGTACAGAAAATGTATGAGGAAAATCGTCTTGAAGAACTTATAATCCCTGTTGACAGCATATTTTCAGAACTTCCAAGGATAAATCTTGATGAAAAGCAGACATTTCTCTATAAAAACGGCGTAAGATTAAGCTGTGAAGGATATGAACAAAAAAGATATACCGTATATGGGAATGACGGGTTATTTATAGGAACTGCCGTAACTGATATGGAAAACGGAATTTTAAAATCTGAAAAGAATTTTTTCTGATTAACGGGGTGTGAAAAAAGCTTGAAGGATATTTTAAAGGAAAATACAGCTCTGTCTGAAAAAACAGCTGTTGCTCTCGGAATTTTTGACGGTATGCATATTGGTCACCGTTCAGTAATTGATAAAGTATGCAGTTTCCGTTCTGAAGGACTTAAAACCGCTGTTTTCACTTTCAGCAGTGAAGAAATACTGACAAAGCATAACAAGCCTTTCAGATATATCTATAAAAATCAGCAGAAACTTGATATACTTGAAAAATCTGATATTGATTATATATGCTGTCCGGAATTTGATTCAGTAAGAAATATGGGTACAGCTGAATTTGCTGAAAGGATACTTAAAGAAAAACTCAATGCATCAAAGGTTGTATGCGGAAAGCGTTTCCGTTTCGGCAAAAATGCAGCCGGTGACTATAAGGAACTTTATGAACTTGGTCTTGAATACGGATTTGAAGTTATAGCTGTTCCGCCGGTGCTTGACGGCGATATATCGGTATCATCATCAGCTATACGTTCTCTTTTGTCAGACGGCAGAATAGAAAAAGCCAATCGTCTGCTCGGCAGGAACTATGAAATATACGGAGAGGTAGTCTATGGAAATCAGCTTGGAAGAACGATTGGTCTGCCCACGGCAAATATAGGCTTTTCAGAACGTCAGCTTATTCCGCATTACGGAGTATATGCCTCTGAAACGGTAATAGACGGCAAAAAATATCTCTCTGTAACGGATATAGGAACAAAACCTACAGTTGAAAAGGATATAAAGCCTCTTTCTGAAACGCATATAATTGGCTATTCAGGGGATATATACGGGAAAAAGATAACGGTTATACTTAACAGAATGCTCAGAAATGAAATGAAATTCAGCTCTGTTGAGGAACTGAAAAATGCTGTAAACAATGATATCAGGACGGTTATCAATTGTAGGGGCGACCAATGGTCGCCCGCCTGAAATTCCGGTGAATTTAACGGGCGACCAATGGTCGCCCCTACAGAACAATAGCGGCATTTTACCGCTTTGCGATATTATTTGCATTTTATCATAAATCTATCACATTGAACTGATACAATTTTTCTTGCAGAAAAAATCTGTGTCAGATTTGTATTTACAAGGAGGTTTTCTTATGATAGAGGTGCAGAACCTTGTCAAAAGTTACGGTGACAAGCTCGCTGTAAACAACATCTCATTTTCAGTAAAGGAAGGAGAAATAATAGGATTTTTAGGGCCTAACGGTGCAGGAAAATCAACTACCATGAATATGCTTACCGGCTATATCTCATCAACTTCCGGAAGCATTAAGATAAACGGCGTTGATATAATGGAAGAACCGATAAAAGCAAAATCATTTATCGGATATCTGCCTGAAATTCCTCCGCTTTATATAGATATGACCGTAAGAGAATATCTTAATTTTGTATATGACCTTAAAAAATGCAAGCTTCCAAGAAAAAAACATATTGAAGAAGTCTGTAATCTTGTAAAGATAACAGATGTATATGAAAGAGTCATAAAACATCTCTCAAAGGGTTATAAACAGCGTGTGGGAATTGCACAGGCTCTTATAAACAATCCGCCTGTTCTTATACTTGATGAACCTACAGTAGGTCTTGACCCGAAGCAGATAATTGAAATACGTTCACTTGTAAAGCATCTCGGGGAAAAACATACTGTAATACTTTCATCTCATATTCTCTCAGAGGTTCAGGCTGTATGCGACAGAATAATAATAATAAACAAAGGCGTGATAGCTGCCGATGATACAACTGATAATCTTTCAGCATCTGTAAGCAATGAACATAAGCTCATTATGAGAATCGAAGGGCCGAGAGAGGAAATATACAAGGCTGTAAGAACTATGGACGGAGTAGTTTCAGTCCGTGCTGATATGGAGCGTGAAGCCGGCGTATATGAATATGAAATCGAATCAAAGCCGGGTACTGATATAAGACGGCCTCTTAACAAGCTTCTCAGCTCAAAGGGCTGGAATATCCTTATGATGAAGCCTGACGACCTTACTCTTGAAGATATCTTCCTTAAAATCACTATGAGCGATACAGTACAGGCAAAACCTGTTGATGACAAAAACAGAATCGAAACCATAAAAGATGTGGAGATATCTTTCAGCGATGATGAACCGGCTGAAAAAAACAATGACGGAGGCGATAACTGATGGGTGCTATATACAGACGTGAAATGAGTGCGTTTTTCAACTCATCAATTGCATATATATTTCTTGCAGTATTCTATGCATTTTCAGGATATTTCTTTTCATACAGTTCACTTGCATATTCAACAACTGATATGTCAGGATTGTTTTCAAGCATATTCATAATAATCCTTATAGTAATACCTATTCTTACAATGCGTCTTTTCAGCGAGGAAAAGAAACAGAAAACCGAACAGGGACTGCTTACAGCTCCTGTAAGTCTTACGGGAATAGTTCTTGGAAAATACTTTGCAGCACTTACTCTTTATTCAATCGGTATTGCAATATATTTCCTCTATGCATTTGTACTTGAATATTTCGGAGGAGTGGCATGGCCTGTAGTAATCAGCAACTGTGCAGCACTTTTCCTTCTCGGAGCAGCATTTATAGCTGTAGCCTGCTTTATATCATCTCTTACAGAAAATCAGGTAGTATCTGCTATAGCAAGCTTTATGGCTCTTATGGTGCTTTATCTTTTTGATATGTTTGCACAGTATATAAACAATTCATTTATATCAGGACTTCTCACAGACCTTTCATTCTATAACAAATACACTGAATTTACTTCAGGTATATTTAATCTTTCAAGTGTATTGTTCTTTATAAGCACAGCTGTTCTTTTCAATTTCTTCACAGTAAGAGTATTTGAAAAACGCCGCTGGAGCTGATTAAAAGGAGGCTGATTTAAAATGAGTAAAAATACTGAAAATCCGGAAAAGACAACTGAAATACAGAAGGATAAAAAGAAAAAATTTACCGTGAACAAAAGAAAACTTAAATACGGTTCTGTTGCAGCAGCCATAACAGTTGTATTCACTGCGGCTGTAGTACTCCTCAATGTACTTGTAACATCTCTTACAGACCGCTATCCTTTAAAGCTTGACCTTACTGCTGACAAGGTTTTTGAAGTATCTCAGGAAACAATAGATTTTCTTGATACTCTTGAAAACAAGGTTAATATTACTGTAATGCAGGACGAATCAACTCTTGAACTTGGTTCAAAATATGACAAACAGCTTGTTGAAGTTGTAAAGAAATATGCCCAGAATTCAGACAATATAAGCGTTGACTTCATCAATATGGACAAAAACCCTAACTATGCCTCAAAATACAGCGATATGTACAAAGGTGAAATAAAAGAGGGCAATATCGTTGTAACAAGCGGTGACAAGATAAAGGTACTCACTGCAAATGAACTCTATAACACTGAATCATATTACTATTACAGCTATATAACATCATCAAAGGCTGAACAGGCTCTTACTTCCGCTGTAATGTATGTTACAGACGACAATCCGAAAACTATAGGAATCCTTACAGTAACATCTCCGTCAAGCGTTCAGGCTTCACTTGACAATTTCAGAAGTATGCTTGAATCAAACGGATATGATATTGAAGATATCGACCTTATGAGCGTCCAGAGTATCGACAGCAGCATTGATATGATAATAATACCTGCTCCTCTTAATGATTTTACATCATCAATGACTGAAAAGCTTTCCGACTTCCTTTACAATGACGGAAATCTCGGCAAGAATGTATTCTATATGGCAAACTATGACCAGAATAAAACTCCTAATATTGATTCATTCCTCAGCGAATGGGGTATTGAAGCCGGTGAAGGCTATATCTATGAAACTGATGACAATTTAAGACAGGTAGCCCCTGTTTACGGAATGCAGACATATATCGCCTCATCTGTAGGTCAGATTGCTGACGAGGACACATATGGTTCAATGGTAACTGATTCTTCACTTCCGATAATTGTTCCTGCTTCACGTCCTCTTAAACTTCTCTTTGACTCTGAAAATGACAGGGAAACAAGCGTTATCCTCAAAACATCTGCAACATCAGCTATAATTCCTGCTGATGCCGGAAAGGATTATGATATCTCAGGAAGTGAAAAATCTGAACAGAATGTAATGGTTATGGGTACTAAATTCATTACAGATGACAATGGCGAAAGAATTACAAGCAATGTAACAGTTGCAGGCTCTGCCTTTATCGCTGACTACTATATGCTTACTGAGAAAGCCTACAATAACGGCGAATTTATTATAAATGTACTCAACAGCATAACAGGCAAATCAAACGGAATAACTATCGTTCCGAAAAGCATTGAATCCGCTTCAATAACAATAAGCGATTCACAGGTTAAAATACTTAAAACAGTATTTGTATTTATAATTCCTCTGATAGTTGCCGTTATCGGTATAACTGTATTTGCAAGGAGAAGACACAGATGAGCAGGAATATAAAAACCCTTATCGCCGGAATAGCCGTCATAGCAGTGCTTTCCGGCGGAATAGCCGCCCTGAAACTCACTGAACCCGATTCATCAGCAGCTGATTCAGAATCAGCTGCTGAAACTCAGGCTGATGAAAATACTGAAGTATACAGCAGTGAAAGCGGCGTTAAAAGCCTTGAAGTCACCAACTCACATGGCAGCTATACAATAGAAAAGACAAAGGACGCTGACGGCGATAATGAAGCTCAGTATTCAATTGACGAACTGGACGACCTTCCGCTTAATACTGATATAGTCAATTCACTGCCTGTATCGCTTTCAAGCCTTGAGGCTGAAAAAATTATCGATGAAAATGTTTCAGACCTCTCACAATACGGACTTGAAAAGCCTGAAACAAAAGTAAAGGTTTCATTTGATGACGGTTCTGAAAAAACTATATGCATAGGCAATGATACTCCTTCAGGTGATATTTATATGTGTCTTGACGGAGAAAATACTGTATATGCAATAACAAGTGACACATTTTCTCTTTTCAGATATGATACTGACTACTATATATCACTTGTATGCCTTGAAGCTCCTGAAACAAATGACGATTATCCGATTGTAAACTATCTTGAGATAAACAGAAAAGACCTCGATTATCCGATAAGATTTGAATATGACAGCAAATCAGCTGATACAGACTATTCAGGAGGAACAGCCTCCACTCATATAATGACATCACCTGTATTTGCATATATCGATATAGGCGAAGGCTCAACTACTGTAACTCACGGACTTTTCGGACTTACCGCATATTCAGCTGCTACAGTTCACCCGTCAGATGATGAGATAAGCTTTGCAGGACTTGACGACCCGTTCTGCACCGTTACAATGGATACAGATGACGGATATACAAGAACTCTTAAAATAGGCAATACAATGAATATCAATGATACTGAATACTATCTCGGTATGTTTGATGATATTGATATTATATACTGCTTCTCAAAGGACGATTTGCCATGGGTTGATATGCAGCCTCTTGATATTGCATCAAAGCTTATATTCGGAACATATTTCTATGATATAGGAACTATGACTGTAAAGGCTGATGGTCATGAAACTCTTGTATTTACTACAGAGGGAACTGATTCAGATGATTTCTCCGTAAAGCTCAATGGCGATGATTATGATGTTGAACGTTTTCAGGATTTCTATAAATATCTGCTTAACGCTCAGGCAGAGGAGATTTATACTCAGGAACCTGATGAAAATGACCTTATATGCAGCGTTGAAATAAAAAGAAATGATGAATTTGAAGATGAAACCGTTGAATTTTATAAGGGTGACGGCAAATCAGTCATCATAAAACATAACGGCGTGACAAGCTTTATAAACAAAGTAAATTACGATTATATCAATGTACTGCTTGACAATATTGACAAGGTTCAGACAGATGAAGATTTCTCAATGACATGGAAATAAACAGAAATCCCTGCATATCACAATCGATATGCAGGGGTTTTTTATAAAAATCAGTGTATTTATCGATTAATATATTGACTTTTTTATAAAATCAGGCTATAATATAAACAGGAGGGATTATTATGAATATTGTTGCAGCTATTAAAAATACAATTTCAATTACACAATTCAATCGTGGACTTGCCGGAAAAATTTTTCAGGACGTAAAAAATAATGGTGCAAAGGTTGTTATGAAAAATAATACACCTGAATGTGTTCTTCTTTCTCCTGATGAATATGTAAAACTTATGGACGAAATAAATGATGCACGTCTTCTTGCCCTTGCAGTGAAACGAATGGAGAATTTTAATCCTGAAAATACTATTTCTGAAAATCAGGTTATGGAACACCTTGGAATTACAGACGATGATTTGGCTGACTTTGATGAGGTGGAATTTGAATGAACTGGGAAGTTGAATATTTACCTGAAGCAGAAAATGATTTAAAATCTCTTGACGAAAGTCAGAGAAAACTAATACTAAAAGCAATAAAAAAAGTAAAACAAAATCCGCTTTCTGTTTATGAAGGCGGATATGGAAAACCACTCGGAAACAGGAATGGAACTAATTTATCAGGATTTTTAAAAGTTAAATTAAAAAATGCAGGTCTGAGAATCGTTTATAAGGCTGTAAAACAAAATGATAAAATGCTGATAATTGTAATCGGTGCGAGAGCCGATGAAGAAGTATATGGAATTGCTAATAAAAGGATTCAAAATCATAATCTATAAACAACATTAAGTATAAAAATTTTATGATTAAAAATAAGGAATTTCCCATACATTTGTAGGGGCGACCAATGGTCGCCCGCCGAATTATGGTTAAACCATAATTTTAATATGTGTTTTCTGAATAAAAAATCGTTAGTTATCAGCATGAAATTTTGGTAACTGCAACGGGCGACCAATGGTCGCCCCTACAAAACGAATTTACATATTATTTAATCTGAATTTCAGATGGACGAATCACAGAAAATAATCATCAAATTTGCATTGAAATGCAGGGGGCGACAATTTAAATTGGTCGCCCCCTTAAATCATATGTTTTATCATTGATAATCAGATTATAATTTCTCTCTCTGATTGCTGTGCATTATCAGATATCCGGACATAAGCAGAACAGTACTTACTATTATAGCCTTTTCTTGCAGAAATTCAACGCATATATTTCCGATAACCGCACCCAATGCAAATATCGCTATTATTCCGAAATACAAAATACTGTTTTCTTTAAGCACAGGATTTTTTTCAAATCTGTAGCTGCAAAGCGACTGGACGGCTGTACGCAGATTTCCTATGCACATAGTTGTAGCTATGCCGACACCGTTTACTTTTCTGAAACTTTCAACCTGTATTCCGCAGGCAAATGAAGTAAGACTGTTTGCAGGCAGATTAAAATTCTGAGGTATGAATGCCACTGCAAACAGAATCAATGCTTCTGTAAGAACCGCCATCTGATGCCAGTGAATATTCTTTCTGTCCCTTAAAAGATGTCTTAATATATCAGCAGCAGCTATTCCGGCTGCAAACGCCGTTACAGGACAGGCATACCGCAATGCGGCAATAAAATCTCCTGTTGAGAGATGTACCCCGAAAAGCAGTATATTTCCCGTCTGGGCATTTGCAAAGACCTGTCCCCTGCATACATATGAATATGCGTCCATAAATCCGCCTGAAAGCGAAAGTATCACGGCAACAGTCAGTGATTCAAATATATTTTCGGCTTTTTTCATTATACATTGAATCTGAAAAGAACTATATCTCCGTCCTGCATAACATATTCTTTTCCCTCAAGCCTTACAAGACCTTTTTCCTTTGCAGCAGCCATTGAACCGCATTTCATAAGGTCATCAAATGAAATTACTTCTGCACGGATAAAGCCTTTTTCAAAATCGGTATGTATCTTTCCGGCAGCCTGAGGAGCTTTAGTGCCTTTTGTTATAGTCCATGCTCTTACTTCCTGTTTTCCGGCTGTAAGATATGAGATAAGTCCGAGCAGAGAATAACCTTCCTTTATGATACGGTTAAGACCTGATACTTCAAGGCCGAGTTCTTCAAGAAACATTTTCTTGTCATCATCGTCCATATCTGAAATTTCAGCCTCTATCTGGGCACATATCGGCAGAACTGCGGAATTTTCCTCTTCAGCTATAGCACATACTTTTTTATAGTTCTGATTTGTTTCAATATTGTTTACAAAATCGTCCTCGCTCATATTTGCAGCGTATATAACAGGCTTTGCTGAAAGCAGAGGAGTTGTTTTAAGCATATCACGTTCTTCATCAGTCATAGGATATGAACGGGCAGATTTTCCGGATTCAAGATGTTCTTTAAGAGCTGTAAGGAAATCGACTTCAGCCTGTAATGACTTATCACCTTTAAGAGCCTTTTTAGTGCGGTCGATACGTCTTTCAAGCATTTCGATATCTGAGAATATAAGTTCAAGATTGATTGTTTCAATATCTCTTTCAGGATTTATCTCACCGTCAACATGGATTATATCAATGCTTTCAAAGCAGCGTACAACATGAACTATTGCATCAACTTCCCTGATATCGGCAAGAAATTTGTTTCCAAGACCTTCACCCTTTGAAGCACCTTTTACAAGTCCTGCAATATCAACAAATTCAAGTGTTGCAGGAGTAAATTTATCAGGTTCATACATATCGGCAAGCTTGTCAAGACGTTCATCAGGAACGGAAACTATGCCTACATTTTTTTCTATTGTACAGAAAGGATAATTTGCTGATTCAGCACCGGCATTTGTCAGTGCATTGAAAAGAGTACTTTTTCCGACATTCGGAAGTCCAACCATACCAAGCTTCATTTTTATCTGTCGGCAGCAAATGTATTTACTGCCGCCTCCTCTCATAATTTTTTTGATATTTTAAACGATTGTTTCTGTAGGGGCGACCATTGGTCGCCCGTTGCAGTTTACTGGAATTTCAGACGAAAAACCAATGATTTCATATTTACAAAACAGATATCAAATTTATGGTTTAACCATAATTCAGGCGGGCGACCATTGGTCGCCCCTACAAATGCATGGAAAATCCCATATTTTCTTTGTTATCGAATTGATATTAATATTAATCACTGTATAACAGTATAATTGCTTGATGCATTTTCCTTTGTAGCATATTCAGTAATATTTGTTACTTTGACTTTAAGCGGCTTTGCACCGAGATTTATAGTTATTACATCATCAGTTTTAACTTCATATGAAGCTCTTGCGATTTTATCATTTACAAGTATTTTGCCGGCATCGCAGGCTTCATTTGCAACGGTTCTTCTTTTTATGAGTCTTGTTACTTTAAGATATTTGTCGAGTCGCATAATAATACCTCCTCAAAATAACAGGTACGTCCCTGCGAAGAAACGTACCCTTGGAAATGTTATTTCAGCACTAAAGAAAATCAGTCAGCATTTACAGCATCTTTAAGAGCCTTGCCAGCCTTGAATACAGGAGCTTTCTTTGCAGGAATCATAATTTCCTCGCCTGTTCTTGGACTTTTTGATTTCTTGGCAGCACGGTCACGTACTTCAAAAGTACCGAAGCCGATAATCTGAACCTTTTCACCTTTTTCAAGAGCTTCTGTAATAGCGTCTGTTACTGAAGAGAGAGCTTTTTCTGCATCTTTCTTTTTCATTTCGCCTTTTTCGGCGATAAGTGCGATTAACTCTGATTTAGTCATTGATAATTACCTCCGTATTTTTCATCAGGCTTTGTTTAGCTTTATGCCAGAAGACATCAAGCTCATCTATGCTAAGGGATTTCATATCATCAACCCCGTTAAGCCTTACAAGTTTTTCGGTTTCAGCGAAACGCCTGATAAATTTGTTTACAGCCTTGTTAAGAGCCTGTTCCGCATCTATTCCGAGAAACCTTGCTGCATTGACGCAGGAGAAAAGAATATCACCGAGTTCATCTTCAAGTTCATTCTGATTTTTACACTGATAAGCCTCATTAAATTCAAGATATTCATCGTTTATGCATTTTATGGCATCATCAGCGGATTTAAAATCCATACCGGCACGGTTTGCACGTTTTCCGACCTTCTGGGCACGCATAAGAGCCGGCAGTGACTTTGCAACGCTTTCAAGGGTTTCGGCATAAGTTTCCTGACCTTTTGTCTTTTGTTTGATATTATCCCAGTTTTTAAGCACCTCACCGCTGTCTGCAACGGTTACCGAGCCGAAAACATGAGGGTGGCGGACAATCATTTTCTTGCATATTCCGTCACATATATCATCAAAACTGAAATTACTGTTTTCAGTTTCAATCTGACAGTGGAAAACAACCTGAAGCAGAACATCACCGAGTTCTTCTTTAAGCAGTTCAGTATCTTTAAGGTCAATTGCTTCTATTGCCTCGCAGACTTCTTCAATGAAATCGCTTTTAATTGATTCATGAGTCTGTTCCATATCCCACGGGCAGCCGTTTTTGCCTCTTAAAAGCCTTACTATTTCGATAAGGTCATCTATATTATATGAATTTTTCTGTGTAAAATCAACCATTATAAACTCTTTTCCTTCTGCATAAGCATTAGTAATAATAATAGTACTCTAAATTTATATAAAAATCAAGTTATTTCAATCAAGTTTGTAAAAATGATTAAATAATATTGATAATAACAGCAAAGAATTATGTTGATTGCTGTATTAATCAGAAACGCAGACCGCTTTCCACAAAACCAACCTTACGGTAAACCTTTGAAACAATTTTCTGTGAGATTTTAAGAGCCTGTTCTGCACCATTGGTATAGCATTGTTTAAGGTAATCCTTATCCTTTGAAACTTCAGCAAATTTGTCACGTACAGGTTTCAGATGGTCAGCAACAGCTTCACCTACAGCAGTCTTGAAATCTCCGTAGCCTTTTCCGGCAAATTCGGATTCTATTTCAGGGAATGATTTTCCTGTAACGCTTGAATATATTGTCATAAGGTTATTTATGCCGTCCTTGCCTTCTCTGAAACATACTTCTGAATCGCTGTCTGTAACGGCACGTCTGAATTTACGGATAATTGTATCCTTGTCATCAAGAATGAGAATGCAGGCATTTGGATTTTCGTCTGATTTGGACATTTTCTTTGTAGGCTCCTGAAGTGACATAACTTTTGCACCTACTTTTGGAATAAACGGTTCAGGAATAGTGAAAAGGTCGCAGTCATATTTGCTGTTAAATCTCTGTGCAACATTTCTTGCAAGTTCAAGATGCTGTTTCTGGTCAACACCGATAGGCACAAGGTCAGCGTTATATGCAAGAATATCGCCTGCCATGAGTACAGGATAGGTAAAGAGTCCTGCATTTACATCATCAGCGTGTTTCTGGCTCTTATCCTTGAACTGAGTCATTCTTGAAAGCTCGCCGAACTGTGTTGAACAGGCAAGCACCCAGTTAAGTTCTGCGTGTGAACGCACATGACTCTGGATAAAGAGGACTGATTTTTCAGGGTCTATACCGCAGGCTATAAGCAAGGCATATGCGTCAAGAGTATTTTTTCTGAGTTTTGCAGGCTCCTGTCTTACAGTTATAGCATGCATATTTACTATTGAATATATGCAGTTATATTCGTCCTGAAGCGGAGCCCAGTTGCGTACAGCACCGATATAGTTTCCGAGAGTAAATGTACCGGTTGGCTGTATTCCGCTGAAAATAATTTTTTTGCTGCTGTCCATATTAAAAAACTCCTATTTGTTTGCTGCTGACTTATTTGCAGCAGCCTTGTCTTTTATCTGTGAATTCATAAGTTCATTCATAACCTTGTTTGAGAGGAAAAGTGCAAATCTGTTGAGTCTTGTCTTGTCATCGAGGAGCATAGGATTGAATTTTGACGGGTCGAATGAAGTTTTATAGATACCTCTTCTTGTAAGGAGGTAAACATAGTAATTATTTGCAGCCGGAAGGTCAAATTCTATAACTCTTTCGCATATCGGGAGAACCTGACTCATATTTGCAATTAATGCTCTTGAAGCATTTGCAACACTTCTGTATTTTGAAGCTTCGCCTGTAATTCCGTCACCATTGTTGAAATAGAGGTTTGCAGTACCGTTTACAAGGCATACAAGAGTGCCGAGTCTTGAAGCTCCCATAGGCATATCGATAACTGCACCGTATACCTGATTGTCAGCGGAAAGCTTTACTTTAAGGTCGTTAGGACGCAAAGTCAAAGCTCTTGCTCTTGAATAGAGATATTTTTCTGTAACTGCATATCTGTCATATACAGAACGTTTTCTTATAGTTGCCATAATAAATAAATTCCTTTCAGTATTATAATTAATGCCAATTCTATGAATTGTTAATGTAGGGGCGACCATTGGTCGCCCGTTGGTTTTACCAGAATTTCAGGCGGGCGACCATTGGTCGCCCCTACAAAATGTATTGAAAATCCCATATTTTCAATTATAAAATTTTGCCACCAGATTTGCGTTGATTAATAATTTTTTAATCAAACATTTCCTTTGAAAGTTTTCCGATAAGTTCACAGCCTTTTATAATCTGTTCATCTGTCGGAGTTGAGAAGTTAAGACGGAATGAAGATGTCTTGTCAGTTTCATGCATAGTAAATGCATTGCCCGGAACTACAGCTACTTTGAATTCCTGAACTGCACGGCTGCAAAATCCCATCATATCGCAGTCATCAGGGAGAGTTGCCCAGATAAAGAGTCCGCCCTGCGGTTTTGTATATGATATCTTTTCAGAAAAACAAGCTGCCATATTGTCAAGCATAAGAGTGCATTTTGCCCTGTATATGTCACGGAGCTTTGCAAAATGAGCGTCAAGGTCACATTCAGCCATAAATCGTTCACATATAACCTGTGCCCAGATATTTGAATGAACATCTGAAACCTGTTTGCATACAACCATTTTCTGAATTATATCATGCGGAGCTGATGAATAGCCTACTCTGAGTCCCGGAGCAAGTATTTTTGAAAAGCTTCCTACATATACTACTCTGCCGTCAGTATCAATACTCTTGATTGAAGGGATATCCTCGCCGGCAAATCTGAGGTCACCATATGGGTTGTCCTCAACAATCACAACATCATATTTATGAGCAAGTTCATATACGCCTTTTCTCTTTTCCCATGACATAGTTCTTCCTGTCGGGTTCTGGAAGTTAGGTATAACATATATCATCTTTGCATTTTTATTTTCTTTAAGAGCTTTTTCAAGCTTTTCAAGATTTATGCCGTCATCTTCCTGTTCGATTCCGACAAGGTTTGTATTGTATGACCTGAATGAATTGAGTGAGCCTATAAAACTCGGGTCTTCACATATAACAGTATCTCCTTCATTGCAGAGAACCTTGCAGGCAAGTTCAACAGACTGCTGAGCTCCTGAAGTTATTATAAGTTCATCTCTTTCACTGCTGAAACAGTTCTGTGATTCCATTCTTTTTTTAAGGATATCACGCAGAGGAGTATATCCTTCAGTTATGCTGTACTGCAATGCAAGTACAGGATTGCTGCTTAAAAGTTCATCAGATGTCTTTTTTACGAAATCAGCCGGAAATGCTTCCGGAGCCGGATTTCCCGCAGCGAATGATATAACTTCAGGGTCTGAAGTAAATTTCAGGATTTCACGGATTGCAGACGGCTGCAAGCCTGAAACCTTATTTGAAAAATTAAAACTCATAATTAAAAACCTCACTTTTTTAATCAGTCGGGTATTGCGTCAATCCTGATGGCTTACCGGATTGCCGCAGATTTTGCATCTGATTATCATTATAGCACATAATCCTCAATTCGGCAACATAAAATTTATATAAAAAGCAAGAAAAACTATTCTGTATGCGGAAAGAATGGTGATATATTGAAAAAACAGGGCTTTCTCAAAGGTTCTTTTATACTTATAGCCTCAGTTATAATTGCAAAAATAATCGGTGCATTGTTCAAAATACCACTTACCAATATGCTTGGCGGCACAGGAATGGGATACTTCAGCAGTGCATACGGATTATTCATGCCTGTATACGCATTTTTTGTAACCGGAATGTCTACTGCTGCCGCAAGACAGATAGCTGAATATTCAGCTCTCGGAATGTACCGCAGCGTCAGAAAATTCAAGAACTTATGCATTTTATGCTTCACTCTGATAGGAATTGCAGGAACTTTTATAATAATTCTTGCCGCAAAACCTTTTTCAGTATATGTGATTGAAAATGAAAACGCATATCTTTCAGTACTTGCAACAGCTCCTTCAATACTTTTCGGCTGTATAATGTCAGCCTACAGAGGATATTATGAAGGTCTCAGAAATATGTATCCCACAGCTGTTTCACAGGTCGCAGAGGGTATTGTAAAACTTGTTCTCGGATTATTTTTCTGTACATATGCCCTTGAAAATTATGAGCTTATAAAGCAGTATTTTCCCGAATGCGACAGAATTTCAGCAGCTTCAGCCGGTGCAGTACTCGGAATAACCGTTTCAGCAGTCTTTGGTGCTTTATATCTTTTTTTAAGGGATATAATAAAAGGTGATGGTATAACAAACAGTGAAATTTCACATGACAGCTGCCATTTTTCAAAAAAATCAGCTCTTAAAGCATTGTTTTCAGTACTTGTCCCCGTTGCACTCGGTTCACTTGTAACCAATCTCACATCACTTATTGACCTTGCGACAATTATCCGCTGTATAAACAGAGCTGTTGAAACAGATGCCTCATATTTTGCAGAAAATTTCACTGCATTTTCAGAAACAGGTGCAGACGGATTTGCTAATTTTGCATATGGTTCATTTATAGGGCTTTCTGTAACAGTATTCAATCTTGTTCCATCAGTTACAAATATGTTCGGAAAAGGCGTTCTGCCGTCCGTCACAGAGGCATGGACAGCAAAAAATAAAACTGCTCTTAAAAAAAATGCGGAATCAGTCATAAAAGTAACTGCATTTATCGCAGTTCCCTCCGGAATAGGGATAACTCTGCTTTCTGAACGTATACTTGAACTTCTTTATCCTTCAAGAATATCTGAAATACAGCTTGCCTCTGAAAGTCTTTCATATCTTGGGATAGGCGTAATAATGCTTGCACTTTCATTTCCGGTTTTCAGTATGCTTCAGGCAGCCGGAAAAGCTGATATGCCTCTTAAAATAATGATTGCCGGAGTAGTTGTAAAACTTGCCGGAAATATGCTTCTTGTATCCGTTCCTGAAATAAATATTGCAGGTGCAGGAATTTCAACTGATTTATGCTATCTTGTGATACTAATACTTTCAGTATATATATTCTGCCGTCATACAGAAATAAAACTAAATCTTTTAAAACTTATGCTTCCGTCTGTATACGGAGGTCTTATGTGCGGCATAACAGCTGTCCTTATTGCTGATATAACAGATATGACTCTGCTTTCAATAGCCGCCGGAGGAGCTGTATACCTTATAATTGTATACATATCAGACAAGAATTTTTTAAGAGGAATATTTAACAAATGCTAATTCGATGAATGTTATTTGTAGGGGCGAACTGTGTTCGCCCGTTGTGGCATTCTGTAAACCGAGCGGGCGAACACAGTTCGCCCCTACAGGATAAAAAGAAATTTTCATGTTTTCAATCATAAAATTTTATTGTCTTATTCAGGAAACTGAACGCTTCCCTTTATATCCTCATCAAGAATCATCGGTATATCATAATCAGTTATAACATCTCCGTAAATATCGGTTATTCTGAAAGTAAAAGGGCCTGCACCCATTTCCATGCTTTCAAAATAGTTATAGTTTCTTCTCGGAAGCTCTGTCCATTCACCGTTTTTATTGAGATATTCAAGCTTTGACACGGGATATTTATGATTTCTTACCTGAACACCGCACCAGAATTCAGTACTTCCCTCTTTGAAACGGTATGAAACAGGTTCATCAGTATCAAGAGGAATTATTCTCCACGAAACAGGAACTCTGCCTTTTTCAGGGTCTGCTATAAGCGGAAACGCATCTGTATACAAATCAAGGTCGCCTTTTTTGCCCTCCGGCAGCAAATCCGTAACAAGCATATTTATAGTTCCACGTTCTCCGGTAACTTCAATATATGCTCCGGCAAGCTGTGCATTATTATAGTCAAATATATTCATTGCAACTATCCAGTATCTTTCACGGTCAACAGGGTCAAGCATTGCACAGCCGCCCTCATATCCGCCGCCATAGAATGTTCCCTCACCTGTATGTACAGTGCCTTTTGGTTCAAGAACTACTGATTCATCATAACATCTTCCGAGAATATATGAATTAAGCGATTTCAGTTCACTGCAAAGTTCAGCATTTTCGTATATTATCTGATTTTTCATGCGTACTGAATCAAATACATCAGTATCTTCCGCATAAACATTCTGATTCATAAGCATTAAAGCCGCAGATAACGGCAAAAATATTCTGTAAATTTTCATACTGCTCCTTAGTCAACGCAAATTCGATGAATTATTTCTGTAGGGGCGACCATTGGTCGCCCGCCTGAAATTCCGGTGAATCTAACGGGCGAACTTAAGGAAGCCCCTACAGAAACAATCATCGAATTTATGTTATAAAAAAACAGCAGACAGACATTAATATCTGCCTGCTGTACAGGTTTTATTTTAAAATTCTGAAATTACTTTGATAAGATATTTTTTAAGCTGACCAAGGTCTTTAAGGTCAACCTTTCCGTCAGTAATTACATCAGCATTGGCAAAGCCTTCTTCTGTAAGGTCTGCCATCTTTACAGCATACTGATTTACAAGAGTTACATCTCTTACATCAACAGCTGAATCGCAGGTTGCATCTCCGAGAAGAGTTGGTTCAGTTCCTCCTGCTGATGATTCAGATGGTTCATTTTTAGTAGTAGTCTTTGTTGTTTCAGCAGTAACTTTAGTTACAGACGCTGTTGTTTCAGTTGTTTCTGAAACAGTAGTTTCCTTTGGTTCTGCGGTAGTAACCTCCGGAACAGTTCCGTCAGGTTCAGTACCTCCTACAAGTATGCCGTCTGAATATACACAGATATTAGGAGCTTCCTGTGCTGAATCTATTTCAGTCCAGTTGCTGTCAACCTTGAGCATATCGGTAAGACTCCAGTCATTTGTCGGGTCCCACTTGTTGCCCCATGCATAAGTTCCTATTGCGAACTGATATTTTTTATTTGAATTTGCAACTGAGAATCCCGGCCATGAGATTTCAACATAATATATTGAATCCTTATAGAGATGAGGGCCTGTAAGTTCTGCCGCATAATCCGTTTCAGCAGCTGTCTGGTCATAAAGCTGTCTTAATTCCATGCTGTCAGTGCTTACAGATGTCATTTCAGAAGCATCAAAATAATATCTTACTGAAATATTCTTTGCAGGCTTGTTTGATGTTGTACGAACATAAAGAGTTATTTCATTGGCTTTAGGGCCGTCAGACTGGTCTATCTGAGTATAGAAACCTTCAACCCAGAATCTGCCGCCGTTTTCATCATCTTCATCTCCGCCTGTACTTACAGCCGGCGGAAAATCAGGAGTAACCTGCATTGATGAATCACCGAAAAATTCATAAAGTCCGGCACAAGCTCCGACAAATGCAGCGTTATAGTCAATAGTTACCTCGTTGTATATCCAGTCAGCAGTAACATCATTATGTTTGTCATCAGCATCAGGGCCGCCTACCAATGCTCCGTAAAGCACATATCTCTGTTCAGCGGTATCCTCACATTTTGTAAGACCTGAAGCGGCACGGTGATGCGGGAATTTTGCAGCATTTTCGCTGTATCCTACTATGTAGGCTCTGTTCATCGGGTTATCGCCCATAAGGTATTCCATCTGACCTTTTGCCCATTCGCCATATTTTGAAGTACCACCGTTATACTTGTCATAAACAAGAGCCATAAGCTGAGCTGCTGTGTTATAACGTGCTGAACCCCATGTATTGAGCCAGAAATATCCCGCAGGAGTAATAGTTCCTACTCCGCCTGTCATATACTTGTCAATTGCTTCTGCAACGGAAGCCCAGCAGTTCATATCTTCATAAGGACTCTTGTTTGCAGCGACTTTGTATTCTTCAATGAAATCAGGATATGTTTCTGAAATTTCACCGAGTATACACTGAACTCCGCCCCACATATCATTCCAGCAGTATACATAGCATGGAGCTGCATAATAGTCATAATAAGGGAATATTTCCTCAAGATATGCATGGTCGCCTGTTATTTTATAGAGCCATGCTGCTGCCCAGCAGTAATCGTCCTCCCATTTGCTTGAAACATAGTATGCTTTAGGGCCTTCTCCGTTAAGGCTGAGCTGTTTTTCATTATCTCTTGCAAAATCAAAGAGAGCATTTGCATATTTAAGACTCTTTTCAGCATATTCAGGGTCTGTATCCTTGAAATTGAGATAGTTTATAGCAAGTGAAGCTGCTGCACTTGCAACATAGTCAGTCTGCGGATTTTCAGCTGTCAGAAACCAGCCCGGTCTTGCCATATCGTCTATTTCAGGAGAATTCCAGTATGCATGGTCAATATCTCCGTCACCAACCTGATAACAATGAGCTATAACCTTGCCGTCATCATCAAGGAATGTGCATTTCATAAGATAATCATTGAAATATCTGAGGATAGTTTCAATATGGTCGTCCTGACCTGTTGTCTTGTATGAATCCCTGAATTCATAGTATCCCCAGCCGAGAGTTGCTGCTGAATAGTTTTCAGGCATACCGAATTTTACATGGTCGCCTGCATCGTGGAATCCTCCGGCAACGTCAACACAGCCGTCACCGTCAGGGTCGAGTATATCCTTGTATTTTGATATGAATGAATCTGTAAGATTGGTATTTTCAGAATCAAGAGGAAGCTTTGCATCATATGTATGGCAGTCGCCTCTCCATGAATATCTGTTGTTTTCACTTACACCTGTACCGCACATATTTGCATCATAGAAATAAATTGAATACTGGAGGGCTTTTGCAAAATTAATCTCCACATCTTCAGCAGAAACATTTTCTGTGCTGAACATAAAAGGTGATACAATAGAGCCTGCAAGCACTGCTGCTCCGACAGCGGCTGCTTTCAGACGTGATGAAAATGATTTTTTTTCATTTTTCATAGTAAAAAACATTCCTTTCCTTAAAAATTTTTTTATATGATTTTATTCCGGAACATAAAACAGACAATATATTAACGCCAGTCCGATGGTTATTTTCTATGATTCGTTTCTCTGAAATTCAGATTAAATAATATGCCGATTCGATTTGTAGGGGCGAACTGTGTTCGCCCGCCAGGTTTACAGCATACCCCAAACGGGCGAACACAGTTCGCCCCTACAGAATAAACGAAAAATCCCATGTTTTCAATTATAAAATTTCGTTGTTGAATCAGCGTTAATTATTTTTTTCGTCTGATTTTATCTCTGAAAGAATAAAATCAATAAGTTTATGCGAAGCGGACGCTTTACTCATAAGCTCAAGCGGGAGCTGTTTTTCTCTGGTTATAAGGGTAAGAACATTGGTATCTGCTTTAAAACCTGCTCCTTTTTGTGCGATTGAATTGCAGGCTATCATATCAGCATTTTTTCTGACAAGCTTTTTTCTTGAATTTTCTATAAGATTTTCAGTTTCCATTGAAAATCCGCATATAAACTGATTTTCCGATTTGTTTTTTCCGAGCCATTCAAGTATATCTTCAGTACGTTTAAGCTTTACAGACATATTTCCGTCTGATTTTTTGATTTTTCTGTCGGTATATTCAGCCGGTGTATAGTCGGCAACAGCGGCAGCCTTTATAATTATATCGCAGTCGCTGTAATTTTTCTTTACGGCATCAGCCATATCAGCCGCTGATACAACTGATATGTTTTTAACAAATTTCACCGGTTCAAGAGCTGTCTGACCTGAAACAAGTATAGTTTCTGCACCTCTTAACATACAGGCTTCCGCAATTGCATATCCCATTTTTCCTGATGAATGGTTTGTTATATATCTTACAGGGTCTATTGCCTCCTGAGTTGCTCCGGCTGTCACAAGAACTTTGAGTCCCTTCATATCTTTCGGGAATGCAAGTTCCTTTAATATATATGAAAAAAGCTCCTCCGGTTCAGGCATTTTTCCTGCACCTGTATCACCGCAGGCAAGATATCCTGTAGCCGGCTGGATTATATTATATCCGAATTTTTCAAGTTTTCTGATATTATCCTGAACTACCGGATTTTCAAACATATTTGTATTCATTGAAGGAACAACGGAAACCGGACATCTGCAAGCCATGACTGTGGTTGAAAGCATATCATCAGCGATACCGCCGGCTATTTTGCCTATTATATCAGCTGAGGCAGGAGCTATCATAAAATAATCCGCTTTTCTGGCAAGTGATATATGTTCTATTTCAAATGAATGATTTCTGTCAAAAGTATCTGTTATACATCTGTTGCCTGTAAGAGCCTCAAATGTATTCGGTGTAATAAAATTACGGGCATTTTCAGTCATTATTACTTCAACATTGCAGTGATTTTTTCTGAGTCTGCTTGCAAGTGATGCAATTTTATATGCTGCAATTCCTCCTGTTACTCCGAGGACTACAGTTTTGCCTTTAAGCATTCAAATCTTCCTCTCTGCATACAAGTTTTCCATGTTTTTCATAATTTGTGACTGATATTATTTTATTCTCATCATCAACGAAAACAACAGCCGGTTTATGATTTTCGGCTTCAAGGCTGTCAATTTCGCAGAAACTCATTATTATTATCTTGTCGCCTGTCTGGGCACATCTTGCAGCCGCTCCATTAAGACATATCATGCCGGAATTTCTCTCTCCTGCGATTGTATACGTTTCAAAGCGGTTTCCGTTGTCGATATCGACAACAAGAACCTTTTCGTATTCGAGTATTCCGGATTTTTCAAGCAGTTCCTCATCAATGGTTATACTTCCTACATATGAAAGTTCAGCCTGTCTGACGGTTGCCCTGTGAATTTTTCCTTTAAGCATATGCAGCTGCATTGTAAAAAGCCTCCCTATTCAGTTCTGAATGTGAAATTATCAATAAGACGTGTTTTGCCGATATAAACAGCTATTGCGACAAGAACACTTTTTTCTATATTTTCAGCCGGCTGGAGATTATCGCTGTCAACTATTTCAGCATAATCAAGTCTTGCAAGCGGTTCTGATTCTATTTCACTGCGGATAAGTTCTGCCACCGCAGCTGCTGAACGTTCGCCCTCATCGAGCATTTTTTTAGCCTTTGCCAGTGAACGGCTGAGCACAAGAGCTGCTTTTCTTTCATTGTCATTAAGATATGTGTTTCTTGAACTCTTTGCAAGACCATCTTTTTCACGGATTATCGGACAGCCAATGATATTTATATCCATATTGAGGTCACGAACCATTCTCTTTATAACAGCAAGCTGCTGAGCGTCCTTTTCTCCGAAATATGCATTGTCAGGAGCTACTATATTGAAAAGCTTTGTCACAACAGTGCATACTCCCCTGAAATGTATAGGACGGGTTTTTCCGCAGAGTCCCTCTGAAAGTCCGCTTACCTGAACTGATGTACAGAAATCCTCTGAATACATTTCAGATGGTTCAGGATTGAATATCAGGTCAACTCCTGCCATCTTGCATAATGAGGCATCTTTTTCAAGGTCACGTGGATAGCTTTCAAGGTCTTCATTAGGTGAAAACTGCATCGGATTTACAAAAATACTTACAACTGTCCTGTCATTTTCAAAGACTGCCTTTTCAATAAGTGACTTATGTCCCTCATGGAGATATCCCATAGTCGGCACAAATCCGACTGAAAGACCATGCTTTTTCCATTCCTTGACTATTTTTCTTACTTCTTCAGCAGTGTGTACTATTGTCATAAAAAATCATCTCTCTAAATCAATATAATTTATTCAGAACATCATCTGAAATTGAAAATGTATGTTCCTCAGACGGAAAACTTCCGTTTTTAACTTCCTCTGAATACTGTGAAAAAGCTTTTTTCATCATGCTTCCGACATCTGCGAACTGTTTTGCGAATTTCGGGGTAAAGCCGCCGAACATTGATATCATATCCTGATATACAAGAACCTGACCGTCACAGTCTGCTCCTGCACCGATTCCGATAGTCGGGATAGTAAGCTTTTCAGTTATTATCTTTGCAAGCTTTGCCGGAACACATTCAAGTACCACAGCAAAAGCTCCTGCCTTTTCAAGCAGCAGAGCATTTTCAATAAGTCTGCGTGCAGCAGCTTCTGTTTTTCCCTGAACCTTGAATCCGCCGAATGCATTTATTGACTGCGGAGTGAGTCCGATATGACCCATGACCGGTATCTGGGCATTTACAATAGCTTTTACCTGTTCTTCAATTTCAGCTCCGCCCTCAGCCTTTACGGCATGGGCATGACCTTCTTTTATAAGTCTGCCTGCATTTACAACCGCATCATAAACAGATGTCTGATATGACATAAACGGCATATCTGCTACTATAAGAGCATTTTCAGCACCTCTTGCCACTGCTTTTGTATGATGGAGCATATCCTCCATTGTAACTGAAAGCGTATCCTTATAGCCAAGCATTACCATTCCAAGTGAATCACCTACCAGAATAGCATTTACTCCGGATTCATCTATTAATTTTGCAGTGGAATAATCATAAGCAGTAAGCATTGAAAGCTTTTCTTTATTTTTCGCATTTTTAAAAGTAATAACTGTATTTTTCATAAAAAAAGTCCTCCTTTGATATACAGTTAATATTTACACCCCATATAAAAAAATACACAATTTTACTACAGATTAAGTATATCATAAAAAAAAATAAAAGTAAAGCATGATAACAGACCGCTTCTATATAATTGTATAGTTGATACAAAAAAATTCATACTTTTTTTGCAAAGGGTATATTTTAAAATTCCGGATTTTATGATATTATATTTATTGATTGCTGACTTATTTATTTCTGTAAGGGGCTTCCTTAAATTCGCTCCTACAGAAAATAACCATCGAATTTGCATTAAAATATTATAAAAAAGGAGATTTTTTATGCTCAATGAATTCTCAAGGACAGAACTGCTTATCGGCAGTGAAGCCTTAAAAAAACTCGGAAATTCACATATTGCCATATTCGGAATAGGCGGTGTAGGCGGTTATATCGCTGAAGCTCTTGCAAGAAGCGGTGTTGGAAAACTCGATATTTTCGACAATGATACCGTTTCACTGACAAATATAAACAGACAGATAATAGCAACCCATAAAACTATAGGTATGCCAAAAGTTGAAGCTATGAAGCAAAGAATTGCTGATATAAATCCGTCTGCACTGGTAAACGCACATCAGACCTTTTATATGCCTGAAAATTCCTCTGAATTTGATTTTTCACAATATGACTACATAGCAGATGCAGTAGATACAGTAACTGCCAAAATTGAAATAGCTGTACAGGCTCAGAAATGCGGCACTCCGCTGATATCCTCAATGGGTGCAGGCAACAAGCTTAATCCTGCAATGTTTGAAGTAAGCGATATCTATAAAACATCTGTCTGCCCTCTTGCAAAGGTCATGAGGCGTGAACTCAAAGCCCGTGGAATAAAAAAACTCAAAGTTGTATATTCAAAGGAACAGCCTTTAAAACCTGTCGGTGAAACAGAGGAAATTTCCGCAAAACGTGCTGTTCCGGGAAGTACGGCATTTGTTCCGTCTGTTGCAGGACTTATAATGGCATCTGAAATAATAAAGGATATTATTAACAATCCGACAACAAAATTTTATGATTAAAAACAAGGAATTTCCCATTGTAGGGGCGAACTGTGTTCGCCCGTTTTGGGTATGCTGTAAACCTATCGGGCGAACACAGTTTGCCCCTACAAAAACAATTCATAAAACCATATAATATAAAAACAACAAAACGCCTCCGCATATTTCAGCGGAGGCATTTTTTATATATCAGTCAAATTATATTCAATTAGCTGAGTGTTGCAGGGTCAAGGCTCTTAACAACCTTGATGAGGTACTTCTTAATCTGACCGAGGTCTTTAAGGTCAACTACGCCGTCAGGAATAACGTCGCCGTTGAGGAGACCCTGAGCAGAAATATCGTTCATCTTTACATAGTACTGGTTAGCAAGAGTTACGTCTCTTACGTCAACTGCACCGTCAACTGTTACGTCGCCCCAGAGAATCTTTGAAGGGTCTGCATCACTGTCGCCTGTAGTTGTTGTTGCAGGGTCTTTTTCAGTTGTAACTGCTGTAGTAGCAGCTGTAGTAGCATCTGTTGTTTCTTCTGTGCTTACTTCAGTTGTAACTGTTGTTTCTTCAGTAGTTGTTTCTATTGGGTCATCTGTCGGGTCTGGAGTTACATCCGGATAGAGTGCAGCGAGAGCACCGTTAGCCATGAGGATATCACCCATATGCCAGAATCTGTGGTATGTAAATTCTGTTGTATCAGTCTTGCCGTTGTCATTGTAGTCAGCTTCAAGAGTTGCATACATTGGGTCTTCCTTGTACTTTGTACGGATGTCGATGAACTTGATACCTGGTTCAATCTTGTCGCCGTTAGGCATTGTTCCTGAATAGTATGAAGGAATAACAACTTCCTGTTCAAAGAGTCTTACAAAGTTCGGGTTTGTATCAGGCTTAGCAACACCGATATCATCACGGTAGAGTTCCCACTGTCTGTCAAGGAGTTCCTTAGCAGTATAGAGAGCCTGACCGCCTGTAGATGAATCTGAACCGTCAGCAGCCTTACCGTCAACGCCCTTTGCAGCAGCGTAGTAGATAAGAGTATTAGCCCATGAAGCTACGCAGCCTGCGTCAGCTGAACCATAAGCTGTGATTGTAGCTGAAAGACCTGAGTTATCTGAAGCAGAACCGCTCCATGTATCAGGTTCGCCTGACCAGTCAAGGCTTGCAGCGATTTCATATGTACCGTCATCATTGAGTTTGATACCGTCTTTAAGTGACCATTCAACCCACTTGTCAAGGATTCTTTCGAGAGCAGCTTCAATAGTTGTGCCGTCTGAAAGTGTAACGCCTGACTTGTCGCCGTCAGTCTTTACATAGTAGTAAAGTTCAGCAAGTCTCTGAGCAGCCCATACCTGGTTACCAATCCAGTGGTTTGAACCCGGGTCGAGGTATACAGGATGTTCAACATAGAGCATATCATAGAATGTAGATGTAACATAAGTTGTTGAACCATCTTCATTAAGGATACCATCAGAATATGGAGCATATCTACCACGGTTGGAGTTTGTAGCACCGCCTGCGATAGGGCCGTTGCTTGCCTGGAGCCAGAGATAGAATTCGAGCTGTCTTGCAAGAGATGTTTCATAGTCCTTAACAGCGTTTTCAGCCTTCATGCCTGATTTAAGACCGTCATCAGCGAGGAGAGCATAAGCAGCGAGTGGGTTCTGATAGAATTCGTGGCAGTGTGAGCAGCCAATCTGCCATGTCCATGAACCATCGATTGCACCGCCCCATGATGTATACCAGTTTCTGAGGTAATGAGCTGATTCATAACCTGTTGAAGGTGACCAAGAATCTGTATCAACAGCAATCTTCTTGTAATATTTATCGAACATATTGTTTCTGAGTTCGTCACCCATCTTAGCAGCAAGAGTTGTAACGCTTGAATCGCCTACACCCCATCTGTTAGCTGCATAAACTGCCTGAATAGCACGGTCTTCAGCGTCAGGAGCGTTTGTATATGACCACTGAGCAGCTATTGTGAGTTCGTTAGGAGCTTTGAAGATACCCTTGATACCCTGCTGTGGGTTACCGTATTTGAGTTCTTCAACGCATGGATGAGGAACTGTTTCCCAACATGATTCCATAGCACCACGCTGGAATGTGTTTATAAGTGTGAAGCTTGTGCCGCTGCCGTAACCATACCAGTTATCAACGTCAGCGAGCCAGTGCATGAGGTACAGACCCTTGTCTGAAGAATAAGCAGAAGTGAAGTTCTTCCAGATTGGGTTTGTAGCTGTATTGCCCATTACCATAGCAGCTTCATCAGTAGCATATTCTTCGATTGTATCGAGTTCAGGGCTGTATGTAGCTGAAGGTGTGTTAGCCCAGAAACCTGACTGCTGTGTAGGAATCATTATTTCCATTGTCTTCCAAGCTTTTGAAAGGTCGCTTGAAGCATCAGAAGTGCCCTGAGTAAGGATATCTCTCATAGCAGCTACCCAAACGATATATGACATAGCTTCTGAAGTTGTTTCATGACCGTAGTCAGGAGCTTCAACAATCATTGTTTCAACAGCGTGGTAAGGAACACCGAAACCGCCTGAAGCAACATTGTTTTTGCTGAGGTAACCATTTTCCTGACCGTTTGTTACAACGTCATCATAAAGTGAAAGAAATCTGTTCTTATAAGTGTCATCACCGAATGCTTCCGGTTTTGTTCTTGTGCCTGCAGCTGAAGCACTTACAGGAGCAACTGCACCTGTAACTACTGCGAGTGACATAGCCAGGCTTACAGCCTTTTTCATAGTTTTAGAAATCATGACTAAACTTTTCTCCTCTCATCAATTAAAAAATTTATTCCAAGCAAAGATGAAATAGACATCATCTTTTATTAAGTTCCCATTTAAGAGAACCGTGTCAGAACCAGCCTTTACGGCTCTGACAAAATCCGTTTCACAATCCTTATACAACTGAAGCATAATTCTTGCACATCTTAATTTTAATACACATTTGACGTTTTGTCAATCCCTAATAATTATACAATCTTAGTTTAAAATTTTTGTGCATATTGCTCTGAAAAACGTTTACATTTTTGTAACATAGTATAAGGTATCGTTTACATTAAAGTTTTCACTGTCTGCATTATAATTTTTCACATACTCATCACAATTTTTATATATACTTTTATGTAGTTTTATAAAAATTTTTGTTTAAAGTTACATATTGTTCATATTTTATTCACGATTTTCTGAGATAATTATAATGATATTTTATTGCTTGAACTGCGATATATCAATATTGACACCAGATATCAGGAGAGGAGAAATTTTATGGTTGAAATAAAAAATCTGACTAAAAAATACGGTCAGATAACTGCTGTCAACAATATAAGCTTCAGAGCCGAGGAAAATGAAGTTCTCGGATTCTTAGGGCCAAACGGTGCAGGAAAATCCACTACTATGAATATGATAGTCGGATATCTCCCGCCTACATCAGGCACTATAACTATTGATGGCATTGACATCTCAAAAAATCCTAAGGAGGCAAAAAGCAAAATCGGCTATCTGCCTGAACTTCCGCCTCTTTATATGGATATGAAAGTCATTGAATATCTGAGATTTGTTGCAGGAATAAAGAATGTTCCACGTGACAAGCGTGAACTTCAGATTGACCGTGCAATGTCAAGACTTAAAATCACCGACATGAAAAACAGAGTCATAAAGAATCTTTCAAAGGGCTACAGGCAGAGAGTCGGATTTGCTCAGGCGATAATCGGCGAACCTAAGGTAATAATCCTTGATGAACCTACTGTAGGTCTTGACCCGAATCAGGTTCTTGAAGTCCGTGACCTTATCAACAAGCTCAAAAAGGAGCATACTATAATATTCAGTTCACATATTCTTCAGGAAGTAAGTGCTGTCTGTGACAGGGTTGTAATAATCAACAAGGGAGAGGTAAAAGCTGTTGATACTATGGAAAACCTCTCAAACAACGGTGACGGCAAGGTAAAACTCAGAATAAAGATAGAGGGCGACCGCTATGAAGCCGCTGATATACTCAGAAAAACAACCGGTGTTCTTGATGTTTCAGACTTCAAAAAGGAAACATACAAAACCTTTGAATATACCGTCCTTATCGACAGCGAAGATTCAAGAAAACACGTCATATCTGCTCTTAATGACAACGGATTTGCTGTTCTTGAAATCCAGACAATAAAAATGTCGCTTGAGGAAATATTCGTCAAGATTACTCAGGGAAAATAAATTTTTTTATATCAAGGAAAGGATTAATTATGTTTGCTGTTTATAAAAAAGAGCTTCAGTCATATTTCTGCTCACCGCTGGCATATGCAACAGGAGCTATATTCATACTTATTTTTTCTCTTTCATTCATAAACTGGATTTTAAATCTTAAAACTGTTACATTTTCATTTTCATTCTCAACTATTTTCTATAACAACTTCTATTATCTCATACTTCTCATACCTGCTCTTACAATGAAGACTTTTTCAGAGGAAAGAAAAAACGGTACGGAAGTACTTCTCATGTCCGCACCTCTTAACGTATTCAAGATAACAATGGGTAAATTTCTTGCCCTTGCAACAGTATATTTCTGTATGATGGCACTTACATTTGCATTTCCGGTTATAGCATTTTTCACAGGAAAAGTTGTCTGGTCAGAACTTCTCTGCGGATACATAGGCTTTTTCTTCTGGGGACTTGTATGTATATCACTCGGAATGCTCATGTCATCATTTACTGAAAACCAGATAATTGCCGCAGTACTCGGCGAAGCCGTAATGATAGGCATAATGTTTATTGATACATTTGCAAACAACAACTTTGTTGCAAATAATCAGGCACTTCACAGTGTTATAACATGGCTTTCCCCACAGCAGAGATTCTACAGCTTTGCAAAGGGAATATTCAGTCTTGATGATATAATCTTCTACATTACAATGATAGCCGTTGTACTTGTATGGAATATGATTTCAATTGAAAAAAGACGCTGGAGCAGGGGGTAACTGATTTATGGAAAATAACAAGGATAAAAAGCCGTCATCACCGTGGAAGATTCTTTCAGATGACGGAACAGTGAAAACAACGTCTGACAATAATTCTGAACAGGTTAAAAACGATTCTGATAAAAAGCCTGAACAGGTTAAAAACGATTCTGATAAAAAGCCTGAACCGGTTAAAAA
>ERZ808240.459-NODE-459-length-53851-cov-9.757770_pt1 | contig 53851 bp, 35 predicted proteins | sample MGYA00521084_ERZ808240 | MGnify/ENA primary metagenome ERZ808240 (study PRJEB31516, sample SAMN03275571) | gut metagenome | biome: mammalia-associated habitat; material: feces | host: Papio cynocephalus | place: Kenya | collected 2012-08-06 ...
ATTTTTGGCGTTGAACTTCGTTTAGTGAGTCAAAAACTTCTGCATCTGCAAGAGCATAAAGTGGGTTTACTATATCTTCATTTTTGTCTAACAAAGCTCTCACACGATTGGCAAAATTTTGTGCATCAACATAATCGTTATAAATTTTGATTGTTGCAGCAGAGTGGCCACCACTGTTTTCAGAAATCATTCTCAAATGATTTTGAAAAGCCAAGTTTCGTTTTATGTTCATATTTTCAACTTTGTTTTGATATGAGCAATGTCTCATTCTATACTTTGCGTCTGACGCCAATTTTTTAAGCACCTTTCCGGTGTCGTTTTGTTCTGTTTTCATTTTTTTTCCTTTCCTTACAAACATATTATAATCAAAAGTTTTGAGTGTTTAGGGGTCAAAAAAGGAAGAAAAAATGAAAAATAATTTATATCTTACAGCAAACTGCAAGTTTCAACAAAAAACAACAAATTGTGCGCATTGTTGCAGGAATATTTTTGATTTTGTAAAATATTTGCTAATTTCAAAAGTTTTATAAATTTAGTTAATTCATTTTGCTATTTGTGAGTATTTATATTTTTAGCGATAAACGCTCAATTTGTTACAGAGAAATTTCGGTTTTGAAAGTGCTTGAAATGTGTGACACATTTAAAATTTAGTTTTGATGTTAAAATCAATTTGCAAAATGCAAAAAATATATTAAAATGTTTGTGGGAGATTTTGATATGAAAAACGATGATTGCATTTTTTGTAAAATAATTGATGGCAAATGCCCAAGTTACAAAATTTATGAAAATGAATTTGTTTATGCTTTTTTGGACATTTCAAGAGACTGTTATGGGCATACTCTTGTTGTTCCAAAAACTCACGCAACAAACATTTTAGATTGCGATGATAAATATCTTTGTGAAACCATAAAGGCTGTTAAGAAAATTGCAAAACACTATGTTGATGATTGTGGTTTTAAGGGCGTTAATGTTATAAACGCAAGTGGAGAAGAGGCACAACAAAGTGTTTTTCACCTGCATTTTCACATTTTGCCACGAACAAGCAAAACAGAATTTAATGCTTTTCCAAAACTTGGTGGAACAGATGCAAGTTTTGAACAGCAACTTGAAAAACTTAAACTTGACTGATAGGCACGCCTTGTGGCGTGTTTTTTGTTGCAATTAAATTTAGCTGTTTTATTTTGCCAAAACGATGATGGCGCAATTTTTGTTTTTTTGTCAAAAATAATTTTGTGGTTTTTGCGCATCATATATTAAATGGTGAATATGGATAGAATTTTGATGTGCGTTTTGGTTGGCTTTGCCATAAGTTTGGCAATTTCGCCAGTGGTTGTTGGACTGATGCGAAAACTAAAAGCCAATCAAACAATTTATGAATATGTTGACATGCACAAAAGCAAGGCAAACACGCCAACAATGGGTGGGCTTATTTTTATTATTGGTGCAATTGCTTCAAGCGTTTTGTGTTTTAAAGGAAACAGCAGTTTGGCAATTGTGTGTGTTGTTTGCTTTTTATGTTTTGGAATAATTGGCTTTTTGGACGACTTTTTGAAGATATATTTCAAACACAATTTGGGACTTAAACCATATCAAAAAATTATTGGACAACTTGCAATAAGTGTTATTATTGCAGTTTTTGCATACAAAAATGCGGGCATAGGCTCACAAATATATTTGCCTTTTACAAACGGACTTGTTGACCTTGGTTGGTTTTATATTCCATTTTGCATTTTTGTTTTTTTGGCAACAACAAACAGCGTAAATTTGACCGATGGACTTGATGGACTTGCTGGTGGAGTGAGTGCAAGTTTTTTGTTTGGCTTTGTGGGGGCAACATTCATTTTGATAAAGTCGCTTAACATTGCTGACCCCGTTTTTTTGAAAGAGCAAATGAATATTTTGGTTTTGTGTGGTGGAGTTATTGGCTCGCTTTTTGCATATCTAATTTTCAATTGCTATCCAGCAAATATCTTTATGGGTGACACGGGTTCGCTTGCGCTTGGTGGACTTGTTGCATCAATATCAATTTGCACAAAACAGGTGCTTTTGATACCAATTTTGGGAATTATGTTTGTGATTAGTGCTGTTTCAGTAATCATTCAAGTTGTGTGGTATAAACTTACAAAAAAGAGAGTATTTTTGATGGCTCCATTTCATCATCATTTGGAGAAAAAAGGAGTGAATGAAACACGAATTGTTGTCATATATATAGTTGTAACTTTAATTATTAGTGTGGCTACAATTTGGATATATGGTCTTACAAATTTGTAGTAACGCAAAGGAATGAAAATGCGAAACAAATTTAAGCATAAAAATGTATTGATAATCGGTCTCAAAAAAAGTGGAATTTCTTGCGTGAATTTACTTACAAAACTTGGTGCGTTTTGCTATGTTTTTGATGACAACAAATTGCTTTTGAAACAAATTGCTTTTGAAAGTGAAGTTAATGTTGTAAATAGAATTGATGAAGACATAATCAAGATTATGGACTATGTTGTAATTTCGCCTGCTGTTTCAATTTTTTCGGAATATGTTAAACTTGCAAAACTGTTTGGTGTGCCCGTTATTTCTGAACTTGAACTTGGCACATATTTTGCAAGAGGGAAACTTGTTGGCATAACCGGAACAAATGGCAAAACCACAACATCTTCGCTTGTTTATGAAATTCTTAAAACAGCACACAAACCAAGTGTTTTGTGTGGGAACATTGGCGAACCAATAACGGAAAATATTTTGCCTTTCAAAACAATCTACGTTGTTGAAATGAGTAGTTTTCAACTTGAAAGTGCAAACAAAATTAAGCCAAACATTGCTGTCATAACAAATCTTACGCCAAACCATTTGGATAGGCATTTGAACTTTAAAAATTATAGAGAAGCAAAGTATAATATATTTAAGAATATGTCGCATTTAAGCCATTTGATTTTGAACTATGATGACAAAAATTTAAGAGAACTTAAAAACAGGAAAATAAGACCGAATATCATTTGGGTTTCAACAAAATGTGAAGTTGATGGCTATTTTGTTAAAGATAAAATAATCTATAAAAAGAGAAACAAAAAAACCATTATGCTGTTTGATTTGTCAAACATAAAACTTCTTGGAAAACACAACGAGCAAAACATTTTGTTTGCTGTTGCAGTTTGCGACATTTTGAAAGTGAAAATGGAACTTGTAAAGCAGGCAGTTGATAATTTTGAACCACTTTGCCACAGGTTGCAGTTTGTTAAAAATGTGAATGGGGTTGATTATGTAAATGATAGCAAAAGCACCACTCCAGACAGCACAATAACGGCAATTTCTTCACTAGAAAAGAAACCTCTAATTTTGATTTTGGGTGGAAGTGACAAAGGTGTTTCGTTTGACAAGTTATCAAAAAAAATAAGCAAAACAAAAAACATTAGGCTTGTTGTGGTGCAAGGCGAAACAACAAAAAAAATTGTTAAGTCACTAAAAAAATTTGGTGTGAAAAATTTTGAAATATGTGCAAATTTTTATGATGCCATTAAACTTGCAACAGCAAGGGCAGTTGAAGGTGACACAATTTTGCTTTCGCCGGCGTGTGCAAGTTTTGATGCATTCAGTTGTTTTGAAGAACGAGGAGAAAAATTTATTGAATATGTTAAGGATTTGAACTGTGAAAAAAAAGAAATTTCAAAATAATCTTGTTCAAGTTTGCATAATGGCACTTGTTGTTTGCATTGCTATTTTTGGAATTGTTATGGTTTATAGCGCATCATATTACAATGCCGATATGCAGTATGGCAACAGGTATTTTTATATGATTAAGCAAATAATTGGCACAGTGCTTGGACTTTCGGCAATGATAGTTTGTAGTTTTGTTGACTATCATTTTTGGGGGAAACATAAAAACCTTATTCTCATAATTTCGGTTGTGCTTTTGGCGTGTGTTTTTATTCCGGGAATTGGGTCAAGCAGTAATGGTGCAACAAGGTGGATTAGACTCCCGGGGTTTACCATTCAGCCAAGTGAAATTGCAAAATTTGGTTTTGTTATTTTTGTTGCTGGCTATTTGTCCAAAAATTTTGACATAATCAAATCTTTCAAAGGAATTATGCCAGTGCTTTGCGTGGGCGGACTTATTTGTCTTTTGATTATGCTTGAGCCAAACATGAGCATCACAATGTGTGTTGGCATCACAATGCTAGTTATGCTTTTTGTTGGTGGAGCAAGCTTCAAGCAATTTGCGTTTTTAAGCGTTCCCGTTGCCTTGCTTGTTCCAACACTTATTGTCATTGAGCCATACAGACTCAAAAGACTTATGGCGTTTCTTAACCCATGGGAAAACCCACAAGGCGAAGGATATCAACTTTTGCAATCACTTTATGGCATCGGTGCAGGTGGACTTTTTGGGGTTGGGCTTTTCAATTCAAGGCAAAAATATATGTTTTTGCCATTTAGCGAAAGTGACTTTATTTTTTCAATTATTTGTGAAGAGCTTGGACTTTTGGGCGCAACACTGATTATGCTTGCGTTTGCAGTTTTAATAGTTTTGGGAATTTACATTTCAAAACACGCAAAAGATAGGTTTGGTGCGCTTCTTGGTGCAGGAATTGTAACAATAATTGCAAGTCAGGTGCTAATCAATGTTGCAGTTGTAACAGGCTCAATTCCACCAACCGGTGTGCCACTTCCATTTGTTTCGGCTGGGTCAACAAGTCTTGTTGCCTTTATGAGTGCCGTTGGAATTTTGTGCAATATTAACAAACAATCAAACAGCAGATAACAATGTTGCAAAAATTACATTTGCTGTTTACTTTTTTTGTCATTTGTGTTAATATCAGCACAGGTAAAGAAATATGAAATGTGTTGAGTTGGTTTCTGGCAATCACAAAATAAAACTTTGTATGAATGATGTGAAAAATCCCAACAAAATTGTGCTGTGTATGCATGGCTTAAATGGTGATTTGTGGGGAGATGGCTTTTCAAAACTAAAAAAAAGATTGCCAATTGAAGACAAAATATTGGTTTGTTCCTTTGACTCCGCAGGGCACGGAGAAAGTGAAGTTAATTCAATCGACATTACGCTTGACATCGTTATTCAAGAAATTACCGATGTTGCAAATTATCTTGAAAGAGAATACAAAAATATTCCATTATATTTTTATGCAACCAGTTATGGCGGGTATAGGGCTATGGTTGCCATTGCAAAAAATAAATATGAAAATCTTAATGGAATAGTGCTTGTTAACCCAGCAATAAAGATGCTTGAAGTTTTGGAAAAACTTGAAAATTTTGATTATGCAAAACTAAATGATGACTCAATAATTTCAATAAATAGTAACCTAAATAAATTTTTATCAAAAAGGTTTTTAGATGACTTGCATGATAATGATTTGTTTAGTGTTGATTATAAAATGAAAGTGCCAATTAAACTTGTAATTGGCAATGAAGATGATTTAATTCCAAAACAAGATTTAATTGATTTTGCAAATTTAACAAAGTGTCAGTGTGAATATTTTGATGATGGTCATTGCATTAAAAATGAAAAATCTTGGGCGAGAATTGTTGAAATTATTAAGGAGCTATGATGAAAAATATTTTGATTGGCGGAACTGTAAGGTCTGGCAAAAGCACACTTGCAAACCTAATAAGAAACAAACTTAAATATTCACTTGTTGAAGGCGACTCTATAGTTAACGCTTTTGATGTGGTTTTTCCCGAACTTGGAATTGTTCATAAAAAGCCAAAAGAGGCACGAGAAAAATTTAAACCTTTTTTGTTTGAATTGCTTAATGGCTTTTGCAGAGATTTGAAATACAATGGAAATGTAACCATTTTCCCTGGTGCACAATTTTTGCCTGAAAGCATTTATGAATATCCTAAAAAAGATAAATTTATTGTTATATTTTTAGGAATGAGCGATGCAACTCCTCAACAACTTATGACAAAAATTCGTGGAATGGATACAAATTTTGACTGGACACATAATCGTTCAGATGATCAGTTGTTGAACAATTGCAAAGAAATTGTTAACGAGAGCATAGAACTAAAAAACAAATGCAACGAGTATGGATTTTATTATTTTGACACATTTAAAAATAGAAATGAAATTTTAAACCAAATTGTAAGTTTGATAGAAAAAGAAAATTCTTTGTAAAATTGAAACAAAATTCTTTTGCTTGTGAAAATATTTTTCATAACAAATCCATAAGACCAAATTTTCTTAAAAAATAAAGCGAAAAATTAGGTATGTAAGTGCCTAATTTTTTATTGCAAAAGCCAAAACTCATAAAATAGGTTGAATTTATCCTATTTTTGTGTATAATATATTTAAAGGAGTGCAAAAAATGAAAATAGATACTAAAAATATAGTTTCAATAACAGAAGCAAATCAAAATTTTTCAAGCGTTGTTAAAAAAGTTGAAACAAACGATGAAGTGATTGTTTTAAAAAATAATGTGCCTAAATATGTTGTTTCAAAATTTGAAGATAGAGAAAATATGTTGACAGACAATGACGCTATTTTGTTGGTGGCAAAGATGATTTTGACCGAACATCACAAAGCATTTGAGGAGTTGGGCAAATGATTAAATTTGATAAAGAAAAAGTTTTGCTTTTGCATCAACTTGTCATTGAATCTTCAGGTGGTTCAGCAGGCATTAAGGATATCGGACTTTTGGAATCCGCAATTGAAAATGCTTATCAAACTTTTGATGGAGTTGAACTTTATCCTACAAAAGAAGAAAAGGGCGCAAGGCTTGGTTACAGTTTGGTGTCAAACCACGCATTTGTAGATGGCAACAAGAGAATAGGCTTGCTTGTGATGTTGTCTTTTTTTGCCATCAACGGAATAAATTTGAAATATACTGATGATGAACTTATTGACATTGGGCTTTCTCTTGCAAAGGGCGAAATGAAATATAATGATTTGCTCAAATGGGTTAAAAGTCATAAAAATTTGCAATCATCAGACGAATGCATTTTAGAAATTTAAAAAACAAACAAAAACTATTGCAGATTTAACAAAACTTTGTTTTTTGTGCGTATATAACACTAGAAGCAGTGACAACGGTGTTGTTAAATTTTTTGCTTTTGGAGTTTTGTTTGGAAAAAATTAGAGTTCACAGCGGGCATAAACTTTTTGGAGAACTTAAGGTTTGCAGTAGCAAAAATGCCTTGCTTCCAATTTTGGCAGGCAGTTTAATTTCAAGTGGGAAAGTGGTGATTGATGATGTCCCGCACCTTTTGGACATTGAAAAGACCCTTGAAATTTTGAATAGTTTGGACGCAAAAACATCATTTGAAGATGGCAAAGTTGTTGTTTGTGCAGGTCTTGCTGATAAATTTTTTGTTAGCCACGAACTTGGAAAAGATATGAGAGCAAGCATCATATTTTTGGGAGCGTTGCTTTCAAAATTTAGACGAGCAGTGATAAGTTATCCCGGTGGTTGCAACATTGGCAAAAGACCAATTGATTTGCACTTAAAGGCACTTAAAGAACTTGGCGTTAAGATTGATGAAGAACATGGTTATTTGATTTGTGATGGCACAAATATGAGGTCAAAAACAATTGTGTTTGAAAAACAAAGTGTTGGAGCAACAGAAAATTTGATTTTGGCAAGCGTGCTATTAAAGGGCAAAACTGTCCTTAAAAACGTGGCAAAAGAGCCCGAAATTGTTGACCTCGCCGACTTTTTGAACACAATGGGCGCAAGAATTTATGGTGCAGGCACAAGCAAAATTACCATTGTTGGTGTTGAACGACTTTGTAGCACCCAATATGTTGCAATTGGCGACAGAATTGTTGCAGGGACATATTTGGTTGGCACAGCAATGACGGGTGGAAATGTAGAAATTTGTAATATTAACCCTATTCATTTAAGTGCTATTATAAAAAAATTGCTCCATTGTGGTTGCAATGTTAGTGTTAAAAATGATAAAATATGTTTATCAGCAAATGGAAGATGCAAATCACTTTCATCAATCACAACGGGCACATATCCAAATTTTGCAACCGATATGCAAAGTGCGTTTTTGTCACTTATGACAATTTCAAAGGGCACTTGCAAAATTAACGAAACTTTGTTTGATGGCAGATTTAAGCAAGTTCCGGAACTCATCAAAATGGGGGCAAACATTGTGGTGGACTATAACACTGCTGTTGTGAGGGGTGTTGATAAACTTAGTGGAGCAGATGTTGTTGCAACAGATTTGCGTGCAGGTGCAGGGCTTGTGCTTTGCGGGCTTGTTGCAGATGGTTACACAACTGTTGACAATGCCTATTTGATTGACCGTGGCTATGACCACATTGAAAATGATTTGTCAAAATTGGGTGCTGAAATCGAGAGAATAAATTGAAAAACAGAAGACTAGCAATTTTTTTGGTTATATTTGTGTTTTTGGCAGTGGTTATTGTTTTATCTAGTGCTGTTTTTTCCTTGCACTCTGTGGAACTTAGGTTTTTAAGCACCACATCGATGTTAACCGGAAAGGAAAGTGAAATTGTTGCAAGTGGAAATTTCAAAATTGGCGAAAGTGTGTTTTTCAGCACAAAGAAAAACTATATAAAACAGATGGAAAAAGCAAATCCTTATGTGAGAATTGTTAACATTGAAACAGTTTTTCCAAACAAATTTGTTGTTAACGCTGTTGAAAGAAATGAAACCTATGTTATCAAAATGGAAAATAACAAATATGTTAAAACTGATGAATATATGAAAGTTTTGAACGTGTCAAGTGTGTTTCAAAACAGCACAACAAATGGCATTGTGATAAATGGCAGTGGTCTTTCTGACCAAACTGTTGAGGCAGGCGACTTTTTTAAGACTGATGGTGACTATTTAACTGCACTTTTCAATTGTTTTAGAGAATGGGATTTAAGTTATGCAAATCTAAAAGCAAAAATTGAAAGCATTGAACTAAACTACAATAATGACCCATATAGATTGCTTGTATATATGCGAAGTGGCGTGCAAATTGTTGTTAGAAAATCAAACAGAAATTTGAGTGATAAACTTAACCTTGCATTTAGTTTTTATGACACAAAAGAAGATAAATCTCATAATCCTGTTGACTACACAAAGTCAGGCATAATTGAGGTTTTTGAAAACGAAAGCAAAATTTATGCAAGTTACAGGCAAGTTAAAGATAATTAAATATGTTTGAAAAAAGGAGTTTACATTTGTTGTAAAACTCCTTTTTAAGTGATTTAAGTGCACTTGATTTTTGAATGTCAACGACATTTTAAAGATATTTTTTCTTATTTTTTAGTGGTGTTTTTGGTGGTATTTTCAATGGTGTTTTGGGTGGTGTTTTCAGTTGTGTTGGCTTTGGTTGTGCTTTGAGTTTCACGGTTAATTTTGCCATTATTTTCTTGCAATGAATTATTGTCATTATTTATTTTGTTAGAACTATTTTTGTTGGACTTTGCAGTGTTTATTGAATTGCGATACACAACAAATCTTGTCCACAAAAACTCTGTTGCCATATTTATTATCATTGTTAAAATAAGAACCAAATATTCATTCCAACTAATGCTTGTAAGGGCGTTTCCCCACCAAATTGAAAGCGGAGTGAAAACGCAGTAGTAAGCAAACACAAGTGCCATTGCAATTGGAATGTTGTTTGCGCTCTTAAAGGTAAATTTTCTGTTGAAGGTGAAGTTCCACAAAACAGAAAGCACAAGTGCAATAAAGTATGACCAACCATAGTCATTTCCCTTTTCAAAAGTGAACACAAATTCGTTTAGCAGTGTAAAGGCAACAACTTGAATTATGCCTGCACTTGCAGAAAACAGAACAAATTTTATCAAGTTTATTATTTCTTGTTTTTTTGTGAGCTTTTGTGAACCATTTTCATTTGATGCTGAACTTTTTATGTCTTTATTTTCATCATTTGAGTTGCTTAAATTTTCGTTTTTCATTTTGTTATTATATCAAATTTTTGTGTGCTAGGCAAGTAAAATCAAATTTGAAGACACAGATGGGCAGTTGTGACAAATATCTTTATATTATACAAATTTTGCACAAGTGTTTAAAATTGTGACAAAAACCATCTTTTTCTTGACAGTATCATATTATATATGATAATATAAGCTTACTATTGTGAGGTTTTTTACAAAAATTTAAAAAATTTTGCAATATCAAACTGAATTTTGTTGCTAGATTCACATTTGGCAAATTTATATATGAGTTATTATCAATAACACACGTTTTAATTTTACATATTTTTGTTATTTGAATTGTAACCTTTGAGGGTTTATGAAAAGTAAAGTTATAGTTTTTTTGTCCCTTATGGCTCTGTGCTTTTTTGTTGCAGGGTGTGGGGCAAGTTTGAAAACATACACGCTAACCGGTCGAATTATGGACGGCGATGAAGGCGTTGCAGGAGTTAAAGTTTCTTGCAGTGCCGGCGAAACAACAACAGACGAAAATGGATTTTATAAGTTGACCGACCTAACAACGGCAACTGAAATAACAGTCTCAAAAGATGACTGTGTTTTTGATGAACCAACAAAAATATTTTACACTGATACAAAAACGCTTAATTTTGCTTGCTACAAATATTATGACCTATCTGGAAAGGTGCTTTCTGGTGGGCTTCCAATTTCAAATGCCATTGTAAATGCAAATGGCAAGCGAAATGGCAGAACAACAACTGACGCAAATGGCAATTTTTTGCTTAAAAACATTGCTGGCGACGTTACAATTTCAGTTGAAAGTGGTAATATTCAATTTGTTCCAGTTGTGGCAAACAAGTTTAGTGGCGAAGTGATTTTGGATAGTAATTGCAAAATTTCTGGCAGGGTTATGCTGGGTGATGGTGGGCTTGGTGGTGTTACAATCACAAGTGGACAAAACAGCATTTTAACAAACGAAGACGGCACTTTTGAAATTGTTAAAGATAGTTCAACAAATGTAATTTCTGCAAGCAAACAAAACTACACTTTTAAAAATGCAAACATAACACTTTCTTCAATTGGCGAAACTATTGAATTTGTTGCCTATCAAAATTATTCTGTTTCAGGGCAAGTTGTTTGCGGAAACAAGGCACTTGATGACGTTAAAATTTCAAGCAAAAATAATCCACAAAACTTTGCCACTACAAATGAAAATGGCGAGTTTAGTTTGAATGGGCTTTATTATAGCGATGTGCTTGTTGCAGAAAAACAAGGCTTTGATTTTGAAGAAATTTCAATTTCAGCTGGCAGGACGGACTTAAAAATTTTGGCAACATTTCAACTTGTTGGTATTGTTAATTCTGATGATAATTGCGATGGCTTTACAGTTTCAGCAAAGGACCAAACAGTAACAACAAAAGATTACACTTTTGTGCTTGATGGCATAAAATTTGGAGATGTGATAACTGCTCAAAAAAGTGGTTACTACTGTCAAAGGGCAAGTGTAACAGTTGACAGTTTAACCCCAATTGCATTTGATTTTTATAAACTTTTTAATTTAAACGGAACACTTAAAATTGATGGCGAAGTCGCAAAAGATTTTGAAGTTGACTTTGCCGGACAAAAAGTTCAAACAAATGAAAATGGTCAGTTTCAATTTTTAAATTTGCATGGCAGTGGCAACTTTAATTTTGATAGCAAATACTTTGTTTCACTTTCAAAAACTGACAAAATTGACTATCAAAACAACAGTGTTGATGTTGGGTTGTTTGAGATATATGGTGCAACGCTTTCTGTGTTTTCTGGCGACTTGCAATTTGCTGGCGCGGAAGTTTCAATTGATGGAAAAAGTGGTTACACGTTAAATGAAAACAGCCAACTAAAGTTTGAAAACATTTATGGTTCAAAAGATATTTTGCTAAAAATGGCTGGCTACAACACAAAAGTCGTTTCAATAAGCAAAGCACAAACAAATGTTGATGTTGAACTTACTTATGATGTTTCGGGCTTTGTTTCAACAAAAGATGTGGCAGTTGCAAATGCAAAAGTTTGTGCTGGCGCAAAATATGTTTTGACCGATGAAAACGGATATTATCAACTTAAAGACCTTGCAGGTCAAAATGAAATTTATGTTAAAAAAGATTTGTATGATTTCAAAAATTCAATCGCAGTTTCAAAAATGGCAACAACTAATTTTGACGGCACATATACAATTGCAGGAAAGGTTAGTGGCGAAAATGGAATTTTGAGTGATGTTGTTGTTGTGCTTATTGATGACAACTCAAAAACTGAAAAAACGACCACAAATGAAAATGGTGAATTTAGTTTTGAAAATTTGTATGGCAGTTACTATTTAACCTTTGAACAAAAACTTGAACTTAAAAATTTGCGACCAAATGGTTATAACATTGTTGAAGCAAGCAATAAACTTGATTTTTCAACAAATGGTTACAGCGTTGGTGGAAAAATTGTTTGTGGTTCAAAAGGTGTTGCAAATGTTCTGGTTACAGCAGGCAGTGTTACAACGACGACCGATGAAGATGGAAATTATTTGTTTGATGTCTTGTTTGGAGATGCAACAATAATACCTCAAAAAGATGGCTACGATTTTGGACAAAACATTGCAGTTACTGATGCAATGGACGGCAGAAAAGACCTAAACTTTAATGCAACATATTCAATTTCTGGAACAATCAAATCTGGCGAAAAATTGATTGATGGCGTGCTTGTTAAACTTGGCAGTCAACAAGTTTTGACAAATGAAAACGGCGAATATAGTTTTAGTGGCATAACAGAAGATTTGGCTCTTGAAGTTTCAAAAAATGGTTACAACTTTGTTGGAAACACAAATGTAAATTGCGCTGGTGAATTTAATTTTGACGCAACATACAAAATTGCAGGAACTGTTGTTTGTGGAGATAATGTGCTTGCAAATCTTGAAATTGGCTATGGAAACAACAGTGTTTTGACAAATGAAGATGGCAGATTTGAAATTGCAAACTTTGTTTATGGCAACGAACTTAAACTTGAAAAGATTGGCTATCAGTTCACTTTTGAAAGCGACTTGTCAGCGCCACAAGATGATTTAATTATATCTTCAACCTACAAAATTGCTGGCTTTGTTGTAAGTGGCGAAAACAAACTTTCTGGCACAACAGTTTTGATTGGCGAAAGCAGTGCAATTGCCGATGCAAATGGCTATTTTGAAATTGTTGGACTTGCAGGAACAAATCAACTTTTGGTTGAGCGAGCAGGCTACGATAAAGTGGAAATGGAAATTTCAGAATACAAAAACAATTTGCACATAAATATGACCTTTGGTCTTTCTGGAACAATAAAACTTTTTGAAAATGGACTTGCTGGCGTTAAGGTTTTTGCAAATGGCAAGAGCACCACAACAACTGAAAATGGAACATTTAAACTTTTGCAAATGTCTGGCAGTGGCAATTTGAGTTTTGAAAAAACAGGTTATGGCTTTGTTGGAGATTGTGCATACGCAAGTGAAAAACAATTTAACATCAGCGCAACATACAGTGTTGTTGGCTATGTTCTCACTGGAAATATTGCAGTTGAAAATGTAAATGTAAACTACTTAAATAAAACAATAAAAACAGATGTAGATGGCAGATTTGAAATTTCAAATTTGAGCGAGAAAATTACAATTAGCGTTGAAAAAGATGGTTACAATCCACAAAAGAGTGACGAAATTTGTTGCTATGAACCAAACCTTGTGTTTAGCCTTACATACAATGTTTCGGGCAAAATTGAGGGTCTTGCTGACAACAGTCAAATTAAGGTTGTTGCATCAAATGCCGAAAATAAGTTTGAAACAAGCACAAATGAAAGTGGAGAATTTAGTTTTAACAATTTGAGTGGACAAGTTTCAATTTCGTTTGAAAAAGAAAATGTTGGATTTACACCATCAACCTTTGTTGTGAGTGGCCCAACAGTTAAAAATGTTGAAGCATATCACATCTATTCAATCAGTGGAAGAGTTACTGCTGGCAGTTTGTCTGTTTATGGAATGACAATAACAGCTGGAAAACTCTCTGCAAAAACCGATACAAATGGTAACTACACCATAAACGGCATATCTGGAACAGTTGCAGTTCAAGGTGAACTTAAAGGCGAAAACTGCACAACAATTTCAACGGGCAGGCAATCTGTTTCTGACAGCAAAACAATCAATTTTAGCATTGAGCAAAATGATTATGTTTTCTTTATGTTTGAAAGAGCATATCAAAATTTGCGAGAAGCAAAAAGTTACTATTCAACAATGAGTGGTTCGGTTGATTGTGGTGCTGGTGGCACACAAACAGTTGGTGGTTACAGAAAAAAAGGAACAAACGGAGCTTATCTAAAAGAAGACACCAACTATGGTAAAACTGTTTTTGGCATTGACCCAAAAGTTGCAGTGCTTACATATTTCAAAGATAAAAACAGCGTAAGTTATGTTCAACACAAAGATGTGTCTAGCAGTTTGGTTGCAAACTATTCCGGCAAAAGTTGGACGGAAACAACATTTGCACAATATGCCGACAAATATGGCTGGCTTCCTGATGACTTTTACCCTTACATAATAAACAAAAACACAATTAAGTCATTTGATAATGTTTCGGTTAATAATGGCGAAACAACTTTCACCTTAAATCTTGATGCAAATGCATCAACAACAAAATACAAAAAGAGAATGACATCATATTCTGGTCAAACACCAAGCGAATTTTACGCTGTTAAATTGACCTACAAACTCAATTCAGTTGGCAATTTGATTAGCGTTGAAATATATGAAACATACAAAGTTTCTGTTGCAAATTGCGCTGGCAATATAAAAGAAACATTTGTTGAAATCAATGGTTCATCAGTTGGCGAAATTGCAAGACCAACACTTTAAGGAGCAAAAAAGATGAAAAACAGAAGAAGAAATTTAATATTTATTTATTTGCTTTCTGCAATTGCAAGTATTGCAATGATTTTTGGTGGAACATCTGGCACAGTTTATGCCGAAATTTCACAAAATCAATCAAAGCAACTTGCAGTTGATAGTGTTGGAACATACTACCTTTTTCCAAATGGCAACGGTATTTCAAACATCAATGATTATTTTGGTTATTACAACAAAGATGATGATGGAAGAAAAAATGAAAATACAACCGAGTTAATTCAAAAATCAAGTGATGTTGGTGTTGCTGGAAGTCAAAAAGTAGGGCATTTTTATAGTGATGTTAAGCTTGAAAATAACCTTGGCATTGCAGCCAAAAACAAAGCATTGAGTTATTCATTAAGCGCATCAGTGCACACTGATAGAGATAGAATATTGCTAGTTAATTACCCAGACAAAAGTATAATGGAACTTTTAACTGGAACAAGTAACGGAACTGGCTTTAATGATTTCAGTTCACTTCAAAGTGTTTCAGTTGCAGATGACAATAAGTCAACATCTTATGTCAAGCTTGAAATAAATGATTTTATGCCAGAAACTGCTGGCGATTGCTTGAGAATACATTTTCAAACCGAGCCATCTAATTTGTGTGGGCATGTGATTATGTATGTCAAAGAGCCAACACTCAAAATTAAGTCACTTGACAGCGTCAAACCAGAACTTGTTAGCGTTGAAGATGACAGTGAAACAAAATTTCAACAAAACAGAAAAATCTTTATAAATGTTAAAGATGATTTGAGTGGCATTGACAATGTTTTTGTAAATGGCACACCTGCAACCCTAGAAGACAAGTCTGCCGACACAAAAACAGCAAGATATAGTTTTGTTTTGAATGGCGAAGGTGACTACCAAATTAAGATTGTTGATAACCTCGGCAACGAACAAACAAGCACTCATACCGAATGCAAAATTGAAACTGGCGTGCTTGGAAATGGAACAATAACAAACACAATTTTTGGAGCAAAAGGCACAAAGGCAAGCATTGTTGCAAGTGCAAACGAAAACAACAAATTGTTTGGCTATTTTGTAGATGGCAGTTTTGTTGAAACAGAAGACGAAACATATAATTTAACCTTTGGAACAAACAAAAAAATTGTTGCAAAATTCAAAGAACAAGCAACGCTTTATGTGGCAAATTCTGTTTTAACTTACACTGGCATTGAACTTACACCAATTTTTGAAACCACACCACAGAACTTGAATGTTAAGTTTGAGTTTTTGAAAGATGGCAACATTTCAAAACTTTTGGAAGTTGGAAAATATGTTGCAAATTGGACTATTGAAGAAGATGATTACTATGGCTCAGGCACAATAAATTTGGCAATAAAAAAGCATTTGGACATTTCTGTTGAAGTGCCAGAATTTACTTTTGATGGACAAGCCAAAAAGATTATTGCAACAACCACTGATAATGTGGCACTTGAAATAAAATATTTTGAAAATGGTTCTCAAATTGATAATGCAATTAACAGTGGAACATATCAATATGAAGTCTCAATTGTTGATGAGTTGTTTGTTGGCAGTGAAAGTGGCACGTTTGAAATTAAAAAACAACAAAAAGATGTTCAAATTTTAAACTTAAATCTCACTTACGATGGCACACCTAAAAAAGCAACTGTTGTTTGCGATGTGAACTATCAAATTTCATATCTACAAAATGGAGTTAAAGTTTTGCCAAAAGATGCAGGCAAGTATGAAGTTGTTGTTGAAATTGATGAGAGAAATTATGTCGGTGGAGCAAGTGCAACACTTGCTATTAAAAAGGCAAAACTAACAATTTCAGCAAAAAATCAACAAAGCATTTATGGCGAAGATTTGAAGCAACTTGAATACGTTGTTTCAGGTCTTGCAAAAACTGATGAGTTTGATGTTCAAATTTTAACAGATGCAGTTAAAGATGTTGGAACATATCAAATATACTTCAATGAAAAAACAAACAAAAATTATGATATTACATACACGGGTGCAACATACAAAATCTTGCCAAAAGAGATTAAGGTCTACAGCAAAAAAGATGTTGCCAAAATCTATGGCAATGCTGACCCAAAAATTGAATTTGAAGTTGAAGAAAATGCGCTTTTGTCTGGCGATACTTTGCAAGGAAAACTTGAAAGAGAAGCTGGCGAAGATGTCGGCAAATACAAAATTTTGCAGGGAACTTTGAATAATAAAAACTATCAAATTGAATTTATCGGTTTTGACTTTACAATTTTGAAAAGAGCAATTATTGTTAAACCAGACAACAAAACAATTGTTTATGGCGAAGATGACCAACCTTTGACCTATCAAGTTGTTTATGGCAGTTTGCTTGATGGAGATTTGCTTGACGGCTCAATTTATAGAGAGCAAGGCAGAAATGCAGGGAAATATGAAATTTATGCCGACCAACTCAAAAACAAAAACTATGATATCACAGCACTTGTTGGCACATACTTGATTGAAAAGCGAGAGATTACGCTTTCTGCAAAAAATGTTTCTGTTGTTTATGGCACAAATGAGCCTTTAATCCCTGAAATTACCAAAGGAACACTTGCTTTTGATGACAAACTTGTGGGTTCACTTTGCCGAACAGGTGGCAACGATGTTGGCACTTATCCAATAACATTGGGCACGCTTGAAGCAGACAACAGCAACTACAAATTTAGTTTTGAGGGTGGAATTTACGTAATTACTCCAAGGCCAATTTCTGTTGTTGCAAACTCTGTTGAACAATTTTATGGCAACGCTGAAATTCCACTTTCCTACGCCATAACAAATGGCGAACTCGTTGCTGGCGACAAATTATTTGGCAGTTTAACAAGAGAGCAAGGGAAAACTTGTGGAGAGTATGCAATTTTGCAAGACACACTTAACAACAACAATTACAAAATTACATTTAAAAATGGCACATACAGCATTAAAAAGAGAGAATTAACTGTTGTTGCAAACAGCACATCAAAGGTTTATGGAAATGCTGACGGAAAATTGACCTACAACATAACTGGCGTTTTGACAGGCGAAAAAGTTGACATTAAACTTACAAGAACAGCAGGCGAAAATGCTGGTAGATATGACATTGTGCTTGCAAGTGGCAATGAGTTTGAAAACTATCAAATTGCAAACTTTACAAAGGGAACATTTACCATTGAAAAGGCAACTTTAAATTTCAATTTTATGCCACAACAAGTTATGTTTGATGGAAACATAAAAAATTATGTGTTTGACAATGTTAAAAACTTAAATTACACAATTTCTTATACTGATGAAAACGGCATTGCTGTTGCAGAACCTACAAATGCAAATAACTATGTTGTTGAAATCAAATTTGAAAACAATCAAAACTATTTGGACAAAACATATCAAACGAGTTTGGTTGTTGAAAAATGTCCAGTTGCAATAACAGTTTGTGAAGAATTGTTTTTGTTCAGCGGCAGTATGATTTACCCAACATATTACACAAACAAAGATGTTTATTGTGTGGTTGAATTTGATGGGGAAGATGCAATTGAGGTCGGCACTCATGGTTACAAAATTGTTGTTGATGAAGACAACTTTTGTGGTGAATTTGCTGGAACACTAAAAATTATTCCAGTGCCAAGTTTTGAAAATGAATTTGGTGACAAAATTGACTATTTAAATGGTAAATTTGTTGATAACGAAGTTATAAAATTAAATCAAATAACAGATGGTCAAAGCCTTAAAAATGCAAAAAATGCTGTTAAAAGAGTTTTAAAAAGTCAGGACATAAATTGTATTTATAGTTTTGATGCAAATAGTGAAGAGGTTGAGAAATCAACTTACAAAGTCGCACTCAAATGCAAAAATGTTGATGCAAACAAAACAAAGCTTTTTGAAGTTGGAAACAATGGAAAAATTAGGGAAGTCAGCTATCAAATTGACGGTGACTACATTGTGTTTAACACAAGTAATCTTGACTTTGATTATTACTTAACTTCAAAAAATAGCACTATAAAGTTCATTTCAATTTTGGGTGGTTTTGTTGCTATTACGGCATTGATATTCTTGTTCATTAAATATCGTGGCAAAATTGTTATGTTCTTGTTCCGTAAAAGGGGCAAGGCAAAACAAGATGATGGCACAGATGCCACTTTGCCAGTTGTTGAAAAAGTTGAAGTGCAACAAGAAACAAAAGTTAAAAAACCAAAAAAAGTAAAACAAGCAAAAAAGCCTAAAAAATAGGTTTTAACACAATAAATTATCATTAAAAAATGATGGAACTTGTCCATCATTTTTTGCTGTTTCTATGTTCAAAAATTTTTAAATGTCAAAGTATGCATACAAATTAGGGAATTGCAACTTGCATTCATAATTTTAACAAAAAAATTGGTGCAGATGGAGAGATTTGAACTCTCAAGAGTTGCCTCACAAGTACCTGAAACTTGCGCGTATGCCAATTCCGCCACATCTGCAAATGGCTGAGTATTGTCAATCACAAATGATTATATACCATTTTGCGCAATTTGTAAATGTTTTTTTATGTTGCAAAATACATAAAATTGTGTTAAAATATAAAAGATAAAATGAAGAGCTAAAGGAGGAAAGAGAATTATGTTTTATATTCTTGCAGGATTGAGCATTGCACTTGTCATTGGTTTGAATATGATGTTTAATTTTTCTGTTGACACCTTACTCAATTTGGCACGTTGTTTTGCAACAATAATGTTGCCTTCGGTCATTTATTCGTTTGTGTGCAGGCTTCTTCCTAAAAAATGGTTCACAACAAAAAATTTTGTGTTTAAAAGTATGAACTTTGAAAAAAAGTTTTATGAACAAATCAATGTAAAAAAGTGGAAAAATAAAATTCCGGTTTGGGGACAACTTTCAAATTTTGACAATTCAAGAAATGACCCAGAAAAAGAGTTGAAATCTCTTCAATATTTTGTAAAAGAGAGCTGTTATGCCGAGAGCATACATTTAATTGCCTTTTTGACAGCATACATAAGTTTGTTGTTCATTCCAAAAAATTTGTTTTTAAACATGGGGCTTCCAATTGCAGTTTTATATTCAATTTTTCACTTGCCATCATTTTTCATTCAACGTTACACACGTCCAAGAATAGAAAGATATATGAAAAAAGTTGAAAGAGATGTTGCAAAACAAAAACTTTCACAAGGAGAACAAAAACAGACAGCACAAGTTGATGAACTCACAAATCAAGCAAAAACAATTTAACCACCTTGTGTGGTTTTTTGTTGCATTGGCTTTTGAAAAATACAATGTTTTGCATTGAGTTTTAAATTAACTAAATAGTTGTGCATGTTTTGTATTTTGATGTATTTCAAAATTGACTATTGACTATGTTTATGTTTTCATATATAATATAAACAATAAAAGTATAAGGGGTTATTATGGAACAACAAAAATTTAATGAAGTGAAAGAGTGTTTGGAAGTGTTTGACAAACTTGAAGATTCTTACAACAAGGCATTGCTAACAAGCATTCCATCAAAGTTTGAAGAGGAAAAAATGTGCTTGTTGCTTGATATTCATGAATATCTATCAACAATCAAAAGACAATACAATAAAAAATTTGGCGATATTTTAAAAGCACAAAATGCTGAAGAAGTTGGTCAAAGAAGATTTGACAGATTTGCAAAATTCACTGCATTTACTGCTGAGAATGTTGATTTTTTTGTGAAGTATCACGTTGGAAATATTGTTGACTCAAAGTTCTTTAAGGAATATTTAAAGATAAAAGAGCTTTCAAAAGATTTGAGTAAATCAGAAACAACAGCAATGGCACAACAAATTGTTGACAAATTTGAAGATGGAATGCAAGGTTGGTTTGATTTTTATGAAAAAAGTCAAAATGTTTCTGGCAAGATTTTTGAATATGCACACAAGTTCAAAACAGTTTATCCATTGAAGAGTGACAAAGAAACATATAAAATTAACTATAGACAACTTTTAAAAAGTAATTTGGGCATTTCAGTTCAGTCAAAGTTTTTGGCAGATGATGCAAAATGTTTGTAACAAAAAAGCATAAGAATTTTCTTATGCCTTTTTATTTTAAATCATCTTCGGAAAAGTTGCTTGGAAGTAATTGTGCAAGAGTGGTTGTTTTGTAATCTGTTTTGCTTTTTGCAACAATAACCACAAGGTTTGGAGCAAATTCACTCATAAATTGTCTGCAAACGCCACAAGGATATGGATAGGTATTGTGGTTGCAAGTTATGCAAATTGCAACAAACTCCTTTTCACCTTCACTAATTGCTTTGCTCATTGCAGTGCGCTCGGCACAAATGCCGGCAGGGTAACTTGCGTTTTCTATGTTTGCGCCACAAAAGATTTTGCCACTTTTTGTAAGAAGTGAAGCACCAACTGCAAAACCACTGTATTTTGAGTATGAATTTTTTTGTGCCTCAAATGATGCATCAATCAATTTTTTAAAATCTATATTTTGTTCCATACAAGTATTATAGCACAATTTTGCAAAAGTTAAAATTAAATTGTGCAATTTGTTTTTTATTGGGGCAAGATATGGTATAATAACTATATGGAAAAACAAGAAAAATTGGTTTTGATAGATGGGAATAGTTTGTTTAACAGGGCGTTTTATGCCTTGCCTCTTTTAAACAATAGTGATGGCGAATACAGCAATGCAGTTTATGGTTTTTGTAACATTTTAATTAAACTTATTGAAGCAGAAAAACCAAAATATATTGCTGTTGCTTTTGACATGGGCTTTCCTACTTTTAGACATAAAATGTATAAAGACTACAAGGCAGGCAGAGCAAAAATGCCTGATGAACTTGCTTGTCAATTGCCAATTCTTAAAAATGTTTTAAATGCAATGAACATTAAATTTGTTGAGCAAAAGGGAATTGAAGCAGATGACCTTGTTGGCACGCTTTCAAGAAAATTTGATTTGCCAACAATCATCATAAGTGGCGACCGTGATTTGTTTCAACTTGTAAATGACAAGGTTAGTGTTTGGTTTACAAAAAAAGGAATAACCGACACAATTGTTGTAACGCCTCAAAACATTGTTGATGTGTATGGCGTAAGAGCAAATCAAGTTGTGGACTTAAAGTCTATTATGGGAGATTCTAGCGACAACATCAAAGGCGTTGCTGGCATTGGCGAAAAAGGTGCAAAAAAACTTATTGCAACCTATGGCTCACTTGCAGGTGTTTATGAACATTTAGATGAAATCACTGGCAAGCAAAAAGAAAATTTGATAAACGGAAAAGAAAGTGCTTTGTTAAGCCAACAACTTGCAACCATAAACACAAGTGTTCCACTTGAAATTGAACTTGCTGACCTTGAATACAATTTCCCATTTAACAAAAGCGTTTTTGATTTGTTTAATAGATACGAATTCCGTTCAATAGTAAAAAGAGCAGAATTGTTTGACCTAAGCGAAGTTGCAATCACAAAAAATGTTGCAAATAAAAAGACCATTCAAAATGAAGACGACTTGAATTTGTTTGTTGAAAGTTTAAAACAAGTTAAGGAATTTTCTATTTTTGTTGATGACGACATTCATCTTGCAGTTTCAAAGTTTGAAGAAAATGTTATTGAAACAACAAAACTCGGCATAGAAAATGTTTTGCAAAAATTGAAACCATTTTTAGAAGATGAAAACATCAAAAAAATTGTTTTAAACTCAAAAGTGTTAAAACACAAACTTGCCAATTTTAACATCGCGTTGAAAGGTGTTGAAACAGATTGCAACTTGGCGCTATATCTTTTAAGTGGAAGCAAAAAAACAGACTATTCTAGCACTGATTATGCCGAAAAATTTGGCTACGATAAAGATTTTGTTGCAGTTGCCTTGTTTGGCTCAAAACAAAAACTTTTTGAAGAACTTGAACAAGAAGGCATGACAAATTTGTATTTTGATGTTGAGCTTCCTTTGGTTGATGTGTTGTTTGATATGGAACAAAATGGTTTTAAGGTTGATCGAAACACACTAAAAACTTTGGCAGAAGAATACAACGCAGAACTTGAAACTTTAACACGCAAGATATATGAAGATGCAGGTGAAGAGTTTAACATAAATAGTCCCAAAGCACTAGGCGTTATTTTGTTTGAAAAACTTGGGCTTAAACATGGTGCAAAATCAAAAATGTCAACAAGTGCAGATGTGCTTGTCAAGTATGCGGGACTGCATCCCATTATTGACAAAATTTTGAGATATAGAAAAATTAAAAAATTGTATGGCACATACATTGAACCATTTTTAAGTTTGGCAGATGAAAAAACGGGGCTTATTCACACAATTTTCAATCAAACACTAACTGCAACTGGCAGACTTTCATCAAGTGAACCAAATTTGCAAAACATTCCAATAAGAGATGAAGAAGGCAAGAACTTACGCAAAGCCTTTGTTTCTCGTTTTGAAAATGGTTTGATTGTTACAAGCGACTATTCTCAAATTGAACTTCGCTTGCTCGCGCATTGTTCTGGCGATGAAAAATTGCAATATGCATATCACAACAACATTGATATTCATTCTCAAACTGCAAGTGATATTTATGGTGTTCCACTTGATTGTGTTACTCCTGCAATGCGAAGAGATGCAAAAACTGTAAATTTTGGAATTTTGTATGGCATTTCTGACTTTGGCCTTTCACAAAATTTGAATGTGTCACGCAAAGAGGCAAAAGAAATTATTGACCGATATTTTGACACGTATAAAAGCGTGCATAATTATATGAACAAAAACATTGAAAAGGCACGAGAACTTGGCTATGTTTCAACCTTGCTTGGCAGAAGGAGAAGAATTGCAGAAATCAACAGCTCAAATGCAAACACAAGACAATTTGGCGAAAGAGCAGCAATGAATATGCCACTTCAAGGCACAGCAAGTGACATAATTAAAATTGCAATGGTCAATGTTCAAAAGGAACTTTTAGCAAGAAAATTAAAGAGTAAACTTATTTTGCAAATTCACGATGAACTTATTGTTGATTGTGCAAGTGACGAAGAAGAAATTGTTAAACAAATTTTGAAAGATAAAATGGAAAATGCAGTTAAGTTGAGCATTCCACTTACGGTTGACATAGAGTCAGGCAAAAACTGGTTTGAAGCAAAATAAGCCTGCAAGAAATAAAGTATAAATGTTGCTTTAATTTTATGTTTAAGAGCAACAAGATTTTGCTTTGATAGGTTTAAATAAAAAGAACATATTGGCATAACTCAATATGTTCTTTTTTGTTGACTAAAATTTAGTTTAGCAATTTTTCTTATTTTATTTGGTTTTGGTATGCCTTTTTGTAGGTTTGCCTATTTTTCATTTTTGTTGTTTTTAGTCTTTTTTATGATTAAGAGAGTAACAAATATTGTTACAACAAGTAAACAAACAATAATCAGATTGTAGGCTATAAACTTTGTTGTGAAGTCTGATGTTGGAGTGAACTCGGTTGGTTTGCTTTCAAACTCGCCAGTTTTTGCTAGGTATTTTTGACTTACGTAGCCAATTCCATTTTCGGTTTCAACTTCGTAGTATTGATTGCCGGCAAAGTCGGAGTAGGTTGTGGCGTTGCCAATAACTGTTAGTTCTGTGCTTTCTGCATCAATTGTTTTGCTGATGCCAGCATTTTTTGTTGGATAGGTCAAAACTGGAACATTTTGACAAATTGTTTTGTAGGTTGCTTGTTTAAACTCAGAAGTGCAAGGGGTTAAATATTGTTTTTCAACATAGCCTTCAACTTCAATGCCATCAATGTTTGTCAAAACAAAACTCATATTTAGGTTTTGCTCAATATCTTCTTTCAAAACAATAACCTTTGAATTTTCTGGCAAAATGTTACTGCTTGAAAAACTTACTGGTGTTTTAAATAATTTGCAAGATGCATTATTAACGCAAATTTTGGCTTTTGATTGATTTAATGTTGTTGACTTAATGTTTATTGGTGCAACCTGATTGTTGGCGTTGCTGGCGAAATTTTCGGCTTTAAAGCTATAAATCTTGTTTCCAAGACAGAAAAATGTGCCATCTTCAAGGTTAATGTCAACACTCTTAACATTTTGTGCAAGTGTTTTTGTGCTTGAAAGAGAAAAATCTGTGTTTAAATATTTGTTGATTTTTGATGCGTCATAAGTAAACAAGTTGTCGGTGCAGTCAAACATCATTCCTAAAAACTCTGTTGTTGAAAATTTTGTAAGTTCCAAATTGTCGGCTAAATTATAAACATAAATTTCATTTCCGTCAGTTGCTTCAATAGAAAGTGCAAGTTTTGTTCCGTTGGCATTTATTGCAAGTTTAGTGTTGCTTGAAATTTGTTCGGTGGTTGATAGAGAAATTTCTTCAATGTAGGTGCTATCAACATCAATTTTCAAAATTTTGTTGTTTGTTGCATCTGCCATATAAACATTGCCTAAATAGTCTGTTGCAAGGCTTGAAACTGTGCCAAGATTGTAAAATTTGCTACCAGCATTTATTTTGTCAAACAATTTCAAAAATTGAAACTGCTCATTGTAAATTTGAACTCTGTTTAAGCCATCATAAATCAAAATTGAGTTGTCTTTTATTTTCTTTGCAAATTTTGGTTGATATATTTGACCATTTTCGCCACCAATATTGTTGAAGTTTGTAACTTGACCATTTGCAATAGATGTGACTTTGTTTTCTGCGGTGAGCAAAATCTGATTTGAATAGATTGAAATTGAGTTGTATTCATCAAAGTTTTCAATTGAAGTTTCAACTTCCAAAAACTCATCGGTTTCATCAGCTTTAACAAACATTCCAAAATTTGAAATGGAGCAGAGAGATATTAAAAATATAAATAAAAATATTATACATCTTTTTTTCATACTTCCTATTATATCAAAACCCGACATATATTTCCATAATTTTTAAAATTTTTTAATAAATATATTAAATATGACAAGCAGTTGGCATATTTAGTGTGCTATTTTTAGAACAAGTGTTTGACAAATGGTTAATTTTTTGCGAAATTGTGCATCAAAAAGCAATTTTGTAAAATATTGAAATATTTTACAAAATTATGGCAGTTTTGTTTGACTTCGGTCATTTCAATCACTTATAATCAAAATAATAAATGGAGGAAACTTTATGGATACCGAACTCATTGTTTGGAGCAAAACATTGCTTTCCAGTTATCGTTGCTTTGAGCCATTGTGCAGTGCACTTGACAAAAATGTGATGGAGTATAGTTTGAAGGCAGGTGTTAGCAACAACACTTACATGCTTGCTACAACAATAATCAAAATAATTGGGCGTAAAAAGTTCATAATAAATGAAAAAATTTTTATTGATGGCATTTTGTATCGTTTGCCAAGTGATGCTGCAAGGCTTCTTACTGTGCGCTATATTGATGGCGTTAAGACCGAACTTTGTAGCAAAACCTTGGGAATTTCTCAACGCACTTTTTTCAGGCATCTCACAAAAAGTTTGGATTTGTTTGCACAAGAAATTTCAAGGCAAGGCTACACATCAAGCATGTTAAAAAAGGTTTTTGAAAACGAAAGTTGGGTGCTTGATATTTTTGAAACATACAAATCTAAAAATGAAGATTGTGACTATCTTAACCTTGCCCTTAGTTCAACAAAAAGAAAGCGTGTTAGGTTGGTTGAAGGTTTTTGACAAAAAAAATAGCATCGTTTGAACTTTGAAAGTTCACTTTTGATTGCTATTTTTTTGTTTTATTTTGCTTGGCACTGCAAGAAGAATTGCAACTGCAATTGTTGGAATTGCCGTTATAACAATTAACATATTTTTTGTTGTCACGTTTAAGTAGAGCAAATTGTCAACGGGAACAAAGGTGTTGATGTTTACAAGTGTCACGCTTTCGCCACTACTTGCAATGCTTGATATGTTGTTTGTTAGGGGAGCATAAATATAGCCCTTAAAAAGTTCGCCATTTTCATTTTCGTAGGCAGAGTAATACCAAACATTTCCAAGTCCCTTTATAACTTCTTCGCCAGAAATTTTGCCATAGTAGGTCAAATTTTTTGTTGAACTTGGGATTGTGCAAACAATGTTTTTGTCATCTTTTGCAACTTGGGGCGAAGTTCTCATGCAAACATTTCCAAGGCTGTATATGTCAAAGGTTATGTTGGATAAAAATGGGAAGTCGGGATATTCTTCCACAAAACTGATTTTGCTTTTTTCAACAAAACCTTCAAATTCCATATATTTAACTCTATAAAAAATGTTGTCAACATCTTGTAAGACTTTGACAAAATAGCTTGGTTCTAACAAAAAGAGTTTGTTTTTTGCCTTTGTGTCATCAGCATAAAGATAGCAATCATTTGTTAAAATTTGAGCATAACCACTTGTTGATATGCTTGAACTAACTTGTTTTGATTGTGTTTGCTTAACGGTGAAAATGCTGATGAAAATAAACAAAAAAACAATGGCAGTTGTCCAAAATTTTTTCATAAAAACTCGCAAATTTTTTTACATAATATATTATTAACAAGAGTTTTGTTGTTATACCTTATTGAGTGGAGAAATATGAATGAACAAATCAAAAAGCAAGCGTTTGACCTAATTAAAGAAGCAAAAAAACGCTTTGAAAATAACAAAATTTTGAGATACAACACTGGAAAACTTGTTCACAAAAAGCAATTGGAATTTCATAAATGCCAAAAGAAAAACAGATGGGTTTTTGGTGGAAATAGAACAGGTAAAACCGAATGTGGTGCTGTTGAAGCAATTTGGCTTTTAACCGGCACACACCCATACAAACCAAACAAAAAAGATGTGTGTGGCTGGTCGATTTCACTTAGTTCGCAAGTTCAACGAGATGTTGCACAAAGCAAAATATTAAATTATCTAAATCCAAATTTGATTGAAGACATTGTTATGTCTTCTGGCAAAAAAGAAAGCCCAGCAAGTGGTGTGATTGACAAAATTTACATAAAAAACGTGTTTGGTGGGACTTCGGTTTTGGGCTTTAAGAGTTGTGACCAAGGCAGAGAAAAATTTCAGGGCACAAGTCTTGATTTTGTTTGGTTTGATGAAGAACCACCTTATGACATATATCTTGAATGCAAAATGAGAGTTTTGGACAAAAAGGGGCAAATTTTTGGCACAATGACACCACTTAAAGGGCAAACATGGGTTTATAACGAAATTTACTTAAATCAAAAAAAAGATGATGATGTTTGGTTTGAAACAATAAGTTGGCAAGACAATCCATTTTTGGACGAAAAAGAAGTTAAAAAACTTTGTCAAACTCTGAGTGGTGCCGAACTTGATGCAAGGCGAGATGGAAAATTTACTTTTGCAAACGGGCTTGTATATTCAAATTTTGATGAACAGCAAAACGTGATTGAGCCATTTGATGTGCCAATAGAGTGGTATGACAACATAAGCATTGACCCTGGTTTTCACAATGCTTTGAGTTGCCATTTTTATGCAAGAGATTTTGATGGCAATGTGTATGTTATTGCCGAGCATTTTATGAGCGAAAAAAGTGTTGAGTTTCATGCTGATGCAATAAAAAATATTGCAAAAAGATTAAATTGGAAAACTGACAAGCAAGGCAGATTAAATGCTTTGATTGACAGTGCAGGTCTGCAAAAAACTTTGGCAAGTTCCAAAAGTGTTGTTGACCTTTTTTATGAAAATGGAATTTTGACAAATCCAAAAGTTAAAAAAGATTTGCTTGTTGGCATAGATAAGGTGCGAAGGTTCATTTGTTCGGCAGATGGCACAAGAAGGCTTTTCATATTTAAAAATTGTCCAAATCTCATTAGGGAAATAAAGGCATATCACTGGGGCGATGACGATGTTCCAGTGAAAACTGATGACCACTCACTTGATGAGCTGAGATATTATCTTATGAGTTTAAACGAGCAAAAAGAAGAAGAATACAAAACCGACCTATCACAATTTAAGGAGAAATTATTACGACAAAAAAGGAGAAAACGACTTTAATTTTATGACCGAAACAGATAACAAAAAAGTTGTTAAAAATAAAATTGAAAAATCACTTTTAAAAAAAGCACTTGGCTACAACTATAAAGAAATTGTTGATGAATATGTGATTGATGAAGATGGTCAAAAATTGACAAAACGAAAAATAACAACAAAAAATGTTCCGCCAGATATTTCGGCAGTTAAACTGCTTTTAGATGAACTTAATGTGGCAGTGAATGTTGATTTGTCAACACTGAGTGATGCAGACTTGAAAAGAGAACTGAAAGACATATTGAAAAAGATTGATGGAGAATAAATGGAAATTAAAAAACTAAACACAGTAAAAGTTAAGTGTGACCTTTATGGTTGCAATAATATGGCAGATTATTCAATTGACCTTAAACGAGGAATTTTTGGCGGAACAACTGACATTTGCAAGCAATGTTTAACAGAACTTTATTCATTGATTGCCAAAAATGTTATTCCAAACAGTCCAAAAAATATGTTTAATAAGGAGAAAAAACTTGAAGAAAAAAGATGAGCAAATTCAGTTTGAGCAAGACCTTGTTAGTGATGTTAAAAATGATTTTGCAAAGCGACAAGCCGAGCGAAAAAATTATGAACGGCAATGGCAATTAAATATGAATTTTGTAATGGGCAATCAATATTGCGTTTTAAATGATTTCAATGAACTTGAAAATTATGGCAAACAATATTTTTGGCAAGAGCGAGAAATTTACAACCACATTGCAACTATCATAGAAAACCGAATTGCAAAACTTTGCAAAATTAGGCCAACACTCAATGTTGCGCCTAGCAGTGGAAGTGAAAAAGATATTGGAACTGCAAAAATATCACGAAAAATTTTAAACACTTTGGAGCATAACCTTAGGTTAAGTGAAAAAATTGCACAAGCAACAAATTGGAGTGAAATTTGTGGAACAAGTTTTTACAAAATTGTTTGGAATTCTGAAATTGGTAGCATTGTTGGGCTTGACTATGACGGAAAGTGCATACGAGATGGCGAGGTTGACATAAGCGTTTGCTCTCCATTTGAAATTTACCCAGACAACAATATGGCAGATGGCATTGACTCACTTGAAAGCATAATTCACGCAAAACCTTACAAGGTCAGTCAAATTGAGCGAATTTGGAATGTTAGGGTTGAGCCAGAAGACATTGATGTGCTAACGCTAAACAATCAAAGTTTGGCTGGTGGGCTTGGCTACACGGCAAGTGTTAGCAAAGTGATTAGCGAAAAGGCAAAAGACAGCGCAATTGTGATTGAGCGCTATGAAGCGCCAAGTAGCAAATACCCAAACGGCAGAGTTGTTATTGTTGCAGGGAATAAGCTTTTGGGTGTGCAAGAGTTGCCATACAAAAACAAAACAGATGGCGAAAGAGGTTTTCCGTTTGTAAGGCAATGTTCAATTGCACAAGTTGGCAATTTTTGGGGAAATAGTATTGTTGAAAGACTTATTCCAATTCAAAGAAGTTACAACGCAATTAAAAACAGAAAACACGAATTTTTAAACCGAATTGCTCTTGGAATTTTGACGGTTGAAGATGGCAGTGTTGATGTTGACAACTTGGAAGATGAAGGTTTGTCACCGGGCAAAGTTTTGGTTTATAGGCAAGGCTCAACACCACCAACAATAATGCAAACAAATCAAATGCCAAGTGCCTTTGAAAAAGAAGAAGAAAATTTGCTGTCAGAATTTGTGCAAGTAAGTGGCATCAATGATGCAAATTTGACTTCTACAATATCAAGTGCAAACATAAGTGGTGTTGCACTTGAAATTATGGTTGAACAAGAAAATGAAAGATTGTCTGCAACAGCCGACCAAGTTAAATATGCTGTTGTTGAAATTGGAAAACAAATTTTGAGATTGTATAAGCAATTTGCATCTCAAAAACGACTTGGCAAAATTGAAGACAACAATGGTCACATTGAACTATTTTATTGGAACAGCAGTGACATTTCCAGTGATGATGTTGTGCTTGACACAACCAACGAAATTGGCGAAACATTGGTTCAAAAACGGAATATGATTTTTGAACTTTTAAAGGCTGGACTTTTGCAAGATGAAAATGGAAAACTTGACAGCGCAATGAAAAAGAAAACGCTTGAAATGATTGGTTTTGGAACTTGGCAAGATGTGAATGATTTGACCGAACTTCACAACAAGCGTGCAGGAAAAGAAAATTTGGACTTTTTGAAAGGGCAAACTGATGATGTGCTTGAAATTGATGACCACAAAGTTCACATCAACTCACACACGGCATTTTTGCTTTCACAAGACATATTAAACAGCGAAAATGGCAAGCAAATTGCACAAAACATTATGGAACATATTGAAAAACATAAAAAATTTTTGAGTGGAGGTGAAGCAAATGAATAATGCAGAAATGGGAAAAGACATTGCTTGCAAGCAAAATGTTGGAGAACAACCAGTGCCTTGTGATGAAAAGCCACAAGACGATGGCTCTCTGCTAGACAAGTTTAAGTCGGTTGATGCTCTAAAAAGTGCCTATCAAAATTTGGAAAAAGAATTTACACAAAAGTGTCAGGAACTTAGCAGGGCAAATGAAAAATTGAGTTTGGCGGAAAATGCTGTTGCACCCGAAAAACCAATTGCCGACAAACGATTTGAAGAGTTTTTGTCAAAAAATTCTGTGGCAAAAAAATATGTGCAAGAGATGAGTGAAATTTTGAAAGATGACAAAACGGAAAACCGAGATGAAACATTTTTTGAAAACACTTTAGAAAAAGCAATTGCACAAAAAAATTTGCCTTACAACAAAATTGTTGATGACCAAAACTTTTTAAATGAATATATCTTTTCAAACAGCAAAATAAAGGAACATTTTATTGATGATTATTTGAAAGATATTTCCGAAAAAAGGACCTTGCCACTTATGACAAGCACCAATGGTATTGGAACAACTGTTGCACCGGTCAGCAAGCCAAAAACCATTGGTGAAGCAGGAAAAGTGGCTGAGTCATATTTTAAAGATTAAGGAGAATTTATGGTTACATTAGAAAGTGCAGACAATGTGCTTAAACAGGTTTATTTGGAAGTTATTTCAAACCAACTCAACACAAATGCAAATCCACTTTTGACAAAAATATCACAAACAACACAAGATGTTTGGGGAAAAGAAATTGTTAAAGTTGCACCATTTGGCATAAATGGTGGTGTTGGTGCTGGTGATGAACTTAGCGAACTTCCAACAAGTGCTGGAAACAACTATGTAAAATTTGTTTCAGAACTTAAAAATTTATATGGAAAAATTGAAATTTCAGACAAGGCAATTAGGGCTAGTCAAAATAGTGCAGGAGCATTTGTAAATTTGCTCAATGCAGAAATGGAAGGGCTTATCAAGGCAAGCACTTTCAATTTTGGCAGAATGCTTTATGGTGATGGAACTGGAATTTTGGCAACAATTTCAAGCGTTACAACAGGTGTTGTTGCGTGCGATTCTGTTAGAAATTTGATCGAAGGTTTGGTTGTTGACATCTATTCCGAAGCAAAGGCAGTGCTTGTTAAGGGTGCAAGAATTGTTTCGGTTGATAGAACAAACAAAACTTTCACTTGCAACAAAACGCTTCCAGAAACTGTGACCGAAAAATGCTTTGTTACAGTTCAAAATTCTTATGGAAAAGAATTGACCGGACTTGGCGCAATTTTTGGAACTGGAAAACTTTATGGCGTTGATAGAAGTGTAAATAGTTGGATGACACCTTACACAAAAACAAGTGTTGGTTCAATTAGTGACGCAGTTATTCAAACAGCAATTGACTATTTGGATGAAAATATGGGTAGTGAAGTTGACTTTATTGTTTGTTCAAGTGATGTTAAACGCCTTTATCAAACATATTTAAATTCATATAAGAGAAATATTGACATTATGGAACTTCAAGGCGGTTTTAAGGCAATGACATATAATGGCATTCCTGTTGTAAGTGACCGTTTTGTTGAAAGTGGAACAATGTATTTATTAAATACAAAAGAGTTTGCGCTTCATCAACTTTGCGACTGGCAATGGCTTGCCGGCGAAGATGGTAGGATTTTGAAGCAAAATGCAGGTTATCCAACCTATTCGGCAACTCTTGTTAAATATGCAGACCTCATCTGCAACAAACCTGCTGGACAAGCCAAATTAAGCGGAATTAACGCTTAAAGAATAAAATGCGCGGGCAGTTAAAGTCATTTATGGATGTTATGAGAGATATTTTGGTTGAGCACGACTTGTTTGATATTGTTAAACGGATTAAAAGTATTGACAAAAACTATTATGTTATTTTCAATACAAAACGAAAAAAATATGAAATACATTACAATCGAAAATTTAGTTCCTATGAACTAACAGTGCCTTTTGATAGGCTAGATTGTAGAACAGTTGAATTAGTTTTAAAAACGAGAAAAAAGTTTTAAAAGTTTGAAATTTTTAACTAGATTAAATTTAACTGAAAAGTTAGGTTTGATTTGGTTAATATGCAGTTAAACTAAAAATTAAATGTTTTAAACATTAAATCTGTGCTTAAAATGTAATTTTGAGTTTTATGCGAAAAATAAGAAACAAATAAACTACAAAAATAAAAAAATTATGGACAATCCAATTTAAGACAAAACATAAAGTTTGCACAAAACTGAATGGTTAAAATTAAACTGGCAGAATCATAAAAATTAAATAATAAGGATTTTGGTGTTATCCTTATAATCACAATATCAACTATTTGCGTGGTGGTGCGCGCAAAACAAAATTAAAAAATTGATTAAAAAATGAAAACAAAATTTTTGCACTTAGGTGCAGTGGTAAGTGATGCCAAACATCACAAAAAAGCAAGACAAAATGAAAAAATTTAGCGAAATGAAACATAGGGGTGACTCCCTATGCAAATAAAAAAAGTCATCAAACAAGTGGCTCTTTTACTCCAAATATCTAACATAATTAACGCAAATTTAGATGACCAAACTCTCTTCGATACTCAGATGATGAGAGATGTAGAGTTGATTGTCGATTCTGTAAATGATGTGCTCTGCGATATTTCCACTGATTTCCTCACACTTAAAACAACTGAAAAAATTTCCGTATCTGGTGAATTTGATTTGTCAAATTTATCAAAACGAATTTACAAAATTTTGTCAATTTCTCCAACTGTTAAATATAGCATTGTTGGAAGTAAATTGATTTGTGAAGATGGTGAATATGAGATTGAATATCAATATTTGCCAGCAGAAAAAACAATTGATGACAAAATTGATGAGTTCGGCGGAAAACTTACACTTTATGCATTATCTTATGGCGTTGCAAGCCAGTATTGTATGATTTGCGGAAACTATAGCGAAAGCGAAATGTGGAACAGCAAATATCAAGATGCAATGCAAATTGCAATGCGTTCATCAAAAATTGTAAGTTTGAAAAATCGTAGATGGTGTTGAAAAATATAAAGTATCCGCACGTTAAGACAATTGAAGTTAAAATTTCAAATTTTAGCAATGGTCTTGACACAGAAACAAATGAAAACATCTTGAGATTTGACAGTGCTGTTGATTGTTATAATTTCAGCTTTAAATCTGGGGCTTTGACCGAAAGTTTGGGCTTTGAAAAATTAACTTTGCCAAGCTCAATTGAGGACGGCTCAACCGAAAAGGCGGTTTATCCTTGCAAATATGACAATGAAAACACTGGCTTTTTGAAAGTTGGACTTTATAAATATTACAATCACACTGCAAATGAACGAGCAGACAAACTTATTGTTATAAATGATGAAAACAAAGTGAGATTTTGTCGTGTAATAAACAGTGTTCCAATGCTTTTGAATCTAGACCAAACACAATTTGAAGAAACTCCTGAATTGTTTAACTACAATGATGGAAATCGTGATTGTGTTTTGTTTTGCAGTGAAAAAGATGGACTTAACAGTTGGGACTCAAATGTGGCAGTTAAAAAATACACAAACCGACCAGTTGTTACAAATCTGTGCATATATAAAAATAGAACCTTCATAACAGAAGGTGGCGAACGACTTCAAATTAGAACCGAGCCGACAAATTTAACTTCTTGGGGAACTGTTGAAAGTAGTGAAAATGTTTACATAACTTTTGACAGTGAACAGGGATACATTAACAAATTGTTGACATTCAATGGTTATATGTTTGTCATTCGAGATTTTGATATATCACGCATTATGTGGTTTGACAATGACACTTACAATGTTAGCAAACTGCTTTGTTCTGGAAGCAAAATGTATGGAAAAACTGCTTGTATTTGCGGTGATGTGGGAATCATTCTCGCAAAGGACGGCCTTTACAAGTTTGATAGCGTTTCTGCTGAAAAAATTGATTTGAAACTGAACAATATGTTCAATGTTTCGGGGAATCAAAACGCCGTTGCAACATTTAGAAATGGAATTTATTATTTAGCCTGCAATCTAAAGTTTGATGATGACGAGAAAATTGGTTGTGAGAACAATTCTTATTTAAACAACGCACTCATTTCTTATGAAGTTTCTTCTGGCAATTATACAATTGAAAGAGGAATTGACATAAAAGATTTGTGCACAATCCAATATGAATCTGTTGACAAGGTTCTTGCTTGCTTTAATGATGGATATAAAAACAACATTGGGCAACTGACCAGTAGCGGAAAGATGTTTGGAGATGTTCAAATTAAGTATTGGCGCTCACCCCTGACTGACCTTGGATATTCAAACAAATTAAAGTATGTTAGAGAAATCTCTCTCATTTCTAAGTATGATGCAAAGTTGTGCGTGTTCACAGAAACAGAAAGCAGAGAATTTGTAATAAAAGGTGGAAATGTTGTGACACAACTGCCCGTCAGGATAAAGGGGCGATTGCTTGCACTTTCTATACGAAGTGAAGTAGAACGAGCCTTTATTAGCAACATAAAACTCACAGTTGATTTATTGGACCTAGATTATGTTTAACTTTGAGATTGCATAAGCATTTTCAAAGGGTTTGTAGCCTAAAATAAATCCATGTGCACAAAAAAAGGTTACAATTTGCCAATAAACCAAGTGTGTTTCTTTGTGTTTCATTTCAAATAGCATTTGCAAAACTAAAATTTACAGATTGTAAATTTGATGTTTTGAAGTTAAAACTATGTGGAACGAGATTCTTAATTTGGCAATAAAAAACGGTCTTTGGGCGGTTCTATTTTTAGGGTTGTTTATTTTTGTGATTAAGGACAGTTCAAATCGTGAAAAAAAATATCAATCAATCATAGAGGAGTTGACGGCCCATTTGGGAGTTGTAAATCAAATTAAAAAAGAAGTTGACAATATAAAAGATATCGTGTTAAAACCAAAAAATTCAAAGCATAAAAGCATTGCAAAACCTACCACAAAGGAGAACGCTAACAATGAAACAAAAGTTTAGAAGCTATTCCTTTTGGCTTAGTTTGACAGGTGCTGTTATAATCGTGCTTAACAATTTTGGCAAAGCCTTCAATTTTAGTGTTGACGACAAAATCATTTCAGAAATTGTTAACAGTATTTGTGGCGTTTTGGTTGTGCTTGGCGTTTTGACAATGCCAAAGAATCAAGACAATAAAAACAATGAAAATTCTGAAAATTTGGACGATTTGAAAGATGAAAATTCTGACAAATCTGAAAATGTGAGTGATGATAAAAAATCAAGCGAAGCGAACCCTAGTGACAAAAACGACGTCAAAAAATAGATTGCTGAAAAGAATTGGAAGAGTGAAAGCTCTTCCTTTTTTGTTGCTCGATTTTCTTTGCTGTTTAACTTCGTGGCAAAATTAAAATACTTTGAAAAAATAAATTATGGTTGTGTCTTTATTTTTTATAAAACTTTAACGAATTTAGATAAAAGAAAAAATTGTTTCGTTAAACAAAATGTGCCATCAAAATTCATTTTTTGACAATTCTGTTCATATAAATTTATTATGCGACTTTCGCATAAAGAAGGTTTTATGATTTTAGATAGTTTTGTTACATTTTTAAGCAAAATTATGTGCTTTTCAAGTTTTGTGGGCACAGTTACTGGATTTCCAAAACCACTTACTCCTGCCGAAGAAAGGAAATATATTATGGATATGGAAAACGGCGACAAAAGTGCTCGAAAGTTGCTGATTGAACATAATTTGCGACTTGTTGCACATATTGTAAAAAAGTATTCCAATGCTGGCGATGCCGATGATCTTATTAGCGTTGGCACAATTGGACTAATTAAGGGCGTTGACACATTTAAACTAGACAAAGGAAGTCAACTTTCAACCTATTGTGCAAGGTGCATTGAAAATGAAATTTTGATGCTTTTAAGACTAAACAAAAAGCACAATCAGGTTTACAGCTTGGAGGAAAGCCTTGGAAAAGATAAAGACGGCAATGAAATAACTTTGGGCGACACTATTGGTGGCGACATTGATGAAACAGCCTACAAAATTGAAAACTTAATTTTGAGCGAAAACATTAACAAAATTTTGAAGCAAAAACTTTCAGAAAGGGAATACAAAATCATATGTATGCGTTATGGTTTAAACAACACTCCCGCTCTAACACAGCGAGAAGTTGCAAAAAAGTTGGACATATCAAGGTCATACATCAGCAGACTAGAAAACAAGGCTCTTGAAACCATTAAAACAGAAGTTAAGGACAAAAATTTGTTTTATTGATTTTGGGTTGATGTAGAAAACGATGGCATATCTAAATGATTACAATTTATAAAAAGCGCTGGCTTTGGCTTGTGCTTTTTTGCTCTTTGTGCCTATTAAGCGGGCAGATGGCAGGCAATTGGCATACCTTGTTTTGTGTGGTTTTTACAAGTTTAGACATAAAATCTTTGTTGGTTTTTGTTTATTTGTTTGCTAATTTCAAATTATTATATTATACTTTAAGCGAAAAAGGAGATTGTATGAAATTTTCTAAACTTGGCATTGCATATATGTTTAAAAACTTTTTGTATATCTTTTTGCTGTGTCTAGTTCCAGCAGTTTTTGTTGGGCTTTTTTGTGGGCCATATCAAATTGTTGAATTTATGAACATATATTCAAGCAAAGAAATATTAAATTTTTCAAGTATATTTCAAATTTTGATGCCATTTGATTGGCTTAGAATTTTGCTTTCAATTTTGGGCGTGTTGTTGGTTTCAGTTTTCATCAGTATGGTGCTTGGTGAAATGGAACGTCACATGAGAAGTGGAAAGAGCAATTTTAAACACATGTTTTCATATGTCAACAACGATATTATGGTTGTTATGATAAACCTTGTTGTGCTTGCTGTCATTTATTTGGTTCTTACATTTTTGCTTGGTTCAATTTTGTTTTTGTTCCATTTGATGCTCAGTGGTCTTGGAAATGCGCCAACTGTTTTAAATGTTATTTTTGCAATTGTGTTCTGCTGTGTTCACATTGTGGTTTACACCTTTGCAACAATCTTGTTTTTAACAAACATTCCAAATATGATTACAAATGGCTATTCATTTAAAGAGGGCGTTAGTAGCACTTGCCAACTCATTGGCAAAAGTGCTTTCAAATTGTTGCTTGCCTACATTTTGCCTTATGCAATAATCATTGCGTTTGTAAGTCCACTTGCAAAAACAAATTTATTGTGGATTCCAAACATTGTTTGCACTTTGCTTCAATACATGTATTATTCAAGTTTGGCAATGACAAGTTTCTTTGAACTTTCAAACACCCCAAGATATGACAATAGAAAATACTACAACTATAACAAATAGTTAGGAGAAAATATGACATTAGGTTACACATTAAAACTTATGTTAAGCAATTTTTCAAATGTTTGGAAGTTGCTTTTATACAAACTAATTTGCATTTTGTGTGTTTTAGGCTTGACAACTGTTGTGGCTTGGCCTATAATAAATGTATTAATTAGGGAAAATTTTTTTGTTAATTTGCAAACTTCATTTGAAGATATGCTCTTTAACCTTAACATTGAAAAGTTGTTTGTCAGCGTTGACAAAACTGTTAAAAGTTTTTTTGAAATTGTAAGCGCAAACAACTATCTTGCACTCACAATTGTTTGTGGGGTTGTTGCAGTTGTTTTGTTTACATTTTTAAATGGCTATGCATCAATTGCAGTTCACGAAAGCATCAATGGTTATATGAGCAGTTTAACAAGATATGGTTTCACAAACGCGTATGTTTCAAATTTTGGAAGAGCGACACTTTTTAATTTGGCAAGTTTAATCACAATTGTTCCACTTAATTTTGCAATTTGGATTGGTGCATACTTTATGGCATCAAGGTTATATGCAAAAATTGGTGTTATTGCAATTATATTAACTTTCCTTGTGCTAATTTTGTTGCTCACATTAAAAAACACATTTTTCAGCGGTTGGAAACCAGCGCTAATTGTTCACAATCAGCCAACATTTGTTGCACTTAAAAATGGTGTTGTGGCAATGTTTAGAAGATTTTTTAGAACATTGTCAAACTATGCGATAATAATTTTGGCGTTGTTAATAATCAATTTGTTTGGAATTTCGTTGACAGCTGGCGTTGCACTTGTTGTAACTTTGCCACTTTCAACATTGCTTTGCATAATTTTGGACCAAGTTTCTTATTACGAATGTATGGGAATGAGGTTTTATACCGATGGCGAGCATGTTATCACTCCAAAAAAATTGGAACAACAAGACAAGTTTGCAAAAGTGAAAGATATTATATAAAAATTGAGTTCATATCGGCTTAATTGGTTTAATATTTGATTAACAAAAGAATGATTAAACAGTTAATTAGGCATAAGATATGAACTTTTTTATGCTAAAAGGAGAAATATATGGAAGAAAAATTAACAAATGGAGAAGCACCAGCTTTAAGCTCTCAAAAGCCACAAGCAGAGCAAGCTAACACTGATGCGCAAACTCAAACAAAAAAGCACAGAAATTATTATCACAGATATAACAATTTCAACGCAAAAAAACCACAAACAGCAGAAGCTGTTGAAACAGCAAATGCCGAAAAAACAACACAAAAAAGAACTGTTAGAAGGCCAAGGCAAAGAGTTTTGGCAAATCAACAAAATGATGCCACAAAAGGCGATGTAAACAACAGAAATCTCAACTCAAAAATCAACCTAAATGCCAAGCCAAGAATGCATGGCAAAAACACATTAAGAATTATGTTTTTGGGTGGCGTTGGTGAAATTGGAAAAAATATGATGGCACTTGAATATGGCAGAGATATCATCATTATTGACTGCGGTGCAACATTCCCATATGGCGATGATATGCCGGGTATTGACTTGGTTGTTCCAGACATCACATATTTGGTTCAAAACAAAGATAGAATTAGGGGTATGCTCATAACTCACGGACACGAAGACCACATTGGAGCAATTCCGTATGTTATTGGCGACATCAACTGCCCAATTTATGGCAGTAGGCTTGCACTTGCACTTATTCAAAACAAATTGAAGGAGTTTCCAAAACTCAAAGCAAAACTTATTACAGTAAAGCCAAGAGACATTGTAAATTTGGGTGCATTTTCTGTTGAATTTATCAACGTTTGCCACAGCATTGCAGGAAGTTTTGCAATGGCAATTAAATGCCCAGCAGGAATGATGGTTCACACAGGCGACTTTAAAATTGACTACACACCAATCAACAACGACTATACCGACCTTGAAAGGTTTGCCGAACTTGGTAAACAAGGCGTTATGCTTTTGACAAGCGAAAGCACAAATGTTGAGCGTGAAGGTCATAGCATGAGCGAGCGCAAGGTTGGTGCAACACTTGATGAGTTGTTTGCAAAATATAGTGATGACAGAATTTTTGTTGCAACTTTTGCAAGCAATGTATATCGTTTGCAACAACTTTTGGACCTTGCAGAGAAATATCACAGAAAGGTTGCTTTCACTGGCAGAAGTATGGTCAACGTAACCGAAACTGCCTACAAAATTGGCGAAATCAAATTTAATCGTGACAACTTTATTGACATTGACCGTTTAAACAACTTTCCAGACAAAGAAATTTTGGTTATTTCAACAGGAAGCCAGGGCGAGCCAATGAGTGCCTTGACAAGAATGGCAAACGATGATTTCCAAAAAATTAAACTTGGCGAGCACGATTGCATAATCATTTCTGCAAGTCCAATTCCGGGCAATGAAAAAATGGTTAACAATGTTATAAACAGACTTTATGAGCATAATTGCCACATCATCTACAACGACCTTGCCGATGTTCACGCATCAGGCCACGCATATAGAGAAGAACTTAAACTTATTCACAACTTGGTTAAGCCAAAATTCTTTATGCCAGTTCACGGCGAGTTCCGTCATCAAAAATTGCACAAAGACCTTGCAATGTCAATGGGCGAGCAAGAACGCAACATTGTTTTGCCACAAATTGGCGATGTGATTGAAGTTTCTCGCAACGGAATTAAAAAAGCAGGCACAATTCCTGCTGGTCAACGTTATGTTGATGGTCTTGGCTATGGCGACCCAGAAAGCATTGTTTTGCGTGATAGAAAACAACTTTCAGAAGATGGCGTTGCAGTTGTTGTGCTTGGGCTTAACTCGGTTACTGGCGAAATTACAAGTGGTCCAGACATCATTTCTCGTGGACTTATCTATTCAAATGAAGCAGAAGATTTAATCAAAGAAGCAAAGCAAACAATTGTTGACAGCATAAATTCTCAACCAGAAAAACAAACAGATTTCAGCATTGTTAAAAATGATGTAAAACGTGTTTTGGGCAATTTCTTATACAGAAAAATCAAACGCAGACCAATGATTTTGACAATTGTAATTGAAAACTAAACGGCATAATAATTAAAAAGTTAAAGTGGTTTTTCGTTTATAGCTTGTGATAGAGAAGCAAACAAAAATAATTTTAAATTTAAGATGGCAGAATGGACATAACATAAAGCCAATTTGAAATGTCTTGCCTTGATATGTTTTTGTTAGAGCAAGCTACAAGTTAAATGAATTTAAACATCAAATCTAAATGATTAAAAAAAATAAAAGTGGCACTCAAAAGTGCCATTTTTTTGTTGCGATTTTCAAAATGATTATTATGATTATATTGCAATTGGTTAAAAATTTTAGTGGCAAAAATATTTTTAACAAAAGCCCATTGAACCAATTTAAAAAAGTTTTTTCATATTTTAGATAAAAATACAAAACATAATTTTTAGAAAAAACCATAAATTTGCTTGATATATTTAGATATATAAGTTACAATAAGAACTAAGATACAACATAAATTAAAAATGCAAAAAATTTAGCACTCAAATGTGTTCGCAAAAGTGTTTTTTACAATATGATAAATTTTTTGCAAAACGCAATTAGGCTTAGATATAAATTAGGTAAGTAGAAAGCGTAATTGCAAAAATGCAAAACAATATAGTATTTGTTTTGTAGATGCTTTAGATTGAAACTGTTAATTGAAAATTTTGCTGTTAAGGAGAGAAACTTTATGCAAAACGGAAACAGAAAAAAATTGAATTTATCAAATTCAATTAAATTTGCACTTGCAATGCTATTGGCGCTTGCAATGCTATTTTGTGCATTCTCAATGTTAAGGGGGGGGGGGTAGCCCTCATAAAAATCAAGTTAAGATAGACGACCAAACCACTGCCGAAATTGATGACAATGTTAGTGCTACAGCAAGGCACACAATAAAAATTATACCTATGCTAAAAGATTCAGGGCGTGAAATAAGCAGCTTGTTTAACAAAAACCTTGAATACATATACTTAACTGGCTCAAATTTGACCACAAATGTGGCAAGTAGTTTTAGCGGCTACACAGTGCAAAAAGGTATGCCCGCAAGTGTTACTGGCACTTTTGATGACATTCATGACGTTGGCATTATGGCTTTTCCTCATCGATATAACTATCGCTTTGATGGTGGTGGTTTGCAATATGCAAATATCTATTTTGATTGTTTGACATTAAGCTCAACATATAACAAAAACAATGCAATTTATTTTGATAGTTCAACATATAATAGCGGATATTTTAAAATTGCGAGCCGTGGTTATTATACGGATAGAACTTTTACACTGGATGTTTTTAGTGGCAGTGACGTGACAGTTTATGCATGGTTTTCTGTTGACACGGCTTTTCGCTTTGGCAATGTGACAGGTGGCAGTTATGACCTTAACATTGAAACAACAACAACTTTAACAAAAACATCTGGCTATTCGGTTAGTGGGAACAAATTTACATATTATCAATCAGAGGTTTTGAGATATATTGTAACTGCTGTGCCAAATTCTGGCTATCAATTTGTTAGATGGGTTTATCCGGACAGAGATTTGAATGATGACAATGACAAATTTTGGATATCTGCGGTTTTTGTTCCTGCGGATGTAACAAGAACTTACAAGTTTTCCGCAACAAGTGGTGGTTCGGTAACAATGACATCTGGCACCATCTCTTATGGCATGGCGCAAGGGAAATATTTTGATGACATAGACTCATCTTCTAATTCGGTAAAGTGGTCATACTATGGCTCATCTTCCATCGATAGAACTGATTTTAGTGATACGTATGCAGATATTTCAGCCAATTTTGGTGATGATGTTGTAAATGAAAAGTGGAATTCTATGATTGAATCCACAAATGGTATTGACTCGGTTCCTTCATCCTTGGTTTCTGCGGCAAAAAACAATGTTTTCACTGGTTACAACACAAGTGGTGTTGTCGGTGGTTGGACTTGCGCATCAGTATCTGGCTTTGTTGCTAATGTTGGTTATTTTTATGGAACAATGTATTTCTATGGCGATTTTCTGCGCTATGGCGTGTATGGCAATGTCCATTTTGTTTACAAAAATAGTGGAGACTTTCATTCATTAACTCTTTCAACTGCAGTAGCAAGCAGTGGAAATGCGTTTTCTAGCTGGAGTGCTAATGGCACTACATATACCGCAAATTTTACGACCGCAATCAACGTTACAGTAAAAATTGCAGATGGCGAAACGGAAGATGGTGTGATAAAAAATCATGGAAATCCAACTGCTGGAGATACTACGCTTGCTAAAACTTTCACAGTTGCGGTTCCTTATGATAATCTGACTTTTAATGTGGGAACTAGTGGAAATTGGTGGACAAAATATCTTAGCACTAAAAATGCTGCTGGATACAATTATGACGTGGATGCTTTTTGCGCTGGCAATGGGAAATCTGGTTATTCTCTAACGACTTATTCTTACGTTGAGTGGGGATACAAAACTTCAAAAGAAGAAGGCGCAAAGTATTTCCGACTTGGGACATGCTTAAGCGGTCAGTCAACAAGTGGCGACTTGCGTGGCAAGGTGAGAGGAGAAGTGCTGGTTATTTACCATTTTAGTAGCGTCTTTATAAGCGTTGAAGTGACATTGGACCCGCTTATTGCAAACAGCGGTAGTAGCTCAACTGCTGGAGGCTTCACATATAACTCAAGTTCTAATACATATAGCAAGTCTTACACGGTTACTGGTAATACATCGGCTACACTAAGCGTTACTCTTCCTACGCCAAGCTTAGCCAACTACACATTTGGTGGCTGGTACACTCAATTTGGTGGTGCAGGAAATCAAATAACATCATCAACAAAAATTCCATTGGTTAGCAAAATTACATTCTATGCAAACTGGAAGGCGCTTGTTTCATTCAACACTACGACAAATGGTGGCAGTGGCATAGTTTCGGGTAGTTACTATGGCGCGCAAGCATCAGTTTCTTTGCCAAGTGGAACAAGCACTGCTCAAACCGGATGGACTTTTGAGGGATGGAATACCAATCTAACTTTAAAAACTGGATTAACAAGTTATACAATGCAGGGCTATAAAGGTTCTCCTGACTTAAAACCTGCAAATGTAAAAGCATATCCGGAACCAATTACACTTTATGCGATTTATAAAACTACAAGTCAAGTTACAGTAAGTTTTTATAACTTCGATGGGACATGTGCTAAAACCAGCACGCAATATTATTACAACAATGAAACGGCACAATCGCCATCAACAATTGTTATTGAAGATGCCGCATACGGCGTTGAACCATATGGATGGTGGAGCTATGGGAATTCTGACAAAATATACGGTTTAGGCTCTAGTGTTCCAGTATATGCGAGTGATACGTCAACTGGAGCATCGTCAACTAACAATTATTACCCTTCTCTTACAAAAAAAATAACAGTTAAATATAATAGTAATGGTGGCACTGGCACCATGAATGATTCACTATTTGAATATAGATATAGGGCTGAGCCTAGAAGATTTACAAATAATACTGTTGTCGGATGGCTCATAAATTCATCGCCATTATTTACATGGCCTGCTTGTGGGTTTACCAAGGTTGGCTATATGTGTAAGTCATACATGGTAAGCTATTTGTCAGAGCAAACAGAGCAAGCAGTTGGTTCAGGGGTAACTATTTCTGGGTCTGGCTTTGTAAGAACTAAAGAAAACACCATGACTGCTGTTGCACAGTGGACAACAACAAGTGCAAATGTTACAGTTTTGTTTAAAAATGGAACATTTACTGACTATGACAAACTGGAAGATGCCTATGACGATGCAACTGCTTATGATGAAAGTGTTATATATGTCCATAAAAGTGTAAGCCCCGCACGTCAACTTTATTTGGTTGATTCGTGGGTGAAACTTGTTGCGGATGCTGAAAACGTTGTTATTACAAGAGCTTTTGACAAACCAATGTTCTATGTTGAAGCTAATGAGCGTGGCGGAATTGAAATTGGTGATGTCAATATGCCTAAATTAACCATTGATGGTGGAAACAGAGCATATTCAATCTTTGAATTGGGTGGCGCCGCTGACCAGTATTTGGTTTTAAGCAATTGTTTGGTTACTGGCAATGCAAGTGGTGCTGTTACAAATAATGCAAGCCAAGGTGGAGCGGTATTGATTGGCGCTCCTAGCACTTATGGTAGGTTGACATTTATTATGGAAGACAGCACCATAACAAATTGTGGCGCTGGATATGGTGGCGGAATTTATATTACTGGTGATATGTATGAATTTAGCATGGAAAATTCAACAATCAGCAATTGCACGGCAACATCAGCTGGCGGTGCAATATGGTATGGCGGTAATAAAATTACAAAACAAATTTGGACCGGTGATATTAAAATCACTCGTAACACAGCTAACGCTGCTGGTGGTGGAATTCATAATGCTGGAACCTTGACTCTTAACAATTGCACAATTTCCGATAATATATCAAACAACTATGGTGGTGGATTGTCTTCTGTTGGCTCACTTACGCTTGAAAGTGATGTTGTCGTGTCAGATAACACTGCTAGAAGAGGTGGCGGTGGCATTTGCTTTCGTAATGGCAATTCGTTAACGGTTGGTTGCGTAATTTCTGGCAACACATCAAGCAGTTCTGGTGGTGGTATATATTTTGATGGTTCCAAGTTGATTGTATTATCTCAATGCCGTATATCAAACAATAAGGCCGCTAATGGTGGTGGAATTGCGCTTGCTTCCGCTGATACTGATGATTCAATTATAAGTGGCACAATCATTCAAAATACTGCAACCAACTATGGCGGAGGAATTGTTGTCCGAGATTCTACTTTGACAATTGATTCTTGCAATATTTATGGGAATAGTGCATTAAGTGGTGGTGGTGTTTACATCTATGAGGGTGCAACGGCAATTATTATAGACACGACAATAAGCAATAATGAATCAACATATAGTTCATTGGATGGGACAGTTGCTGGCGGTGGCGGAGTATTCAACGCCGGAACATTGGAGATTAACATTGGCACAATTTCTGGCAACACTGCAACAACCAATGGTGGCGGAATTTGTAATACTGGAAAGCTTACTATTTACAATGGAACAATTTCTGACAATAAGGCAACTAATGACGGCGGTGGAATTTATAACGCTGGTGCCCTTTATCTTCATGGTGGAATTATTGGTAATGCAAATGCAACATCAATCGCAACATCAACAAGCTATTCAAACTATGCCGGTAACAATGGCGGTGGCATTTGGTTTAGTAGCCAATATTTTGACTGGGATGGAGCAATAACCATATTCGCAAACTATGCGGGTAACAATGGCGGTGGATTTTATTGGGATGGTAGTAACACTTCTGGCGGTGGGTTTAGATTATTAGGTTTAAGTATTAAATATAACTACTCGGAATTAGATGGCGGTGGTATTTGGGTCAGCGAAATCCAGCCAGCGATAATGGAATCTATTTTGTCAACTAACGGCGCTGGTAATAATGGTGGCGGAATATTTGTAAAAAATTGTGGAAAAATTTATTTTAGAGATTCAACTGAAATTTCAAACAACTTTGCAGGCAACAATGGCGGTGGAATTTACTTTGATGGAGAAAACATCTATGCTAGTATAACTGATGCCAAAATTGATGGCAACACTGCAGTCAATGGTGGCGCAATAGCGTCAACATGCACTAGTGTTGATTTAACCATTGATGTTGAAATCACGAACAACAAGGCAAAGACGGGTGGAGCAATTTGGGTTGAAAATGGAAAATTAAGCATTTCTGGCAGTGGTAGTTTGAAATCAAACACTGCGGAAACAGTTGGCGGCGCAATTGTTGCTTTTACTGGTTCTGTTATGATAATTACTGGCTTGACAATTGAAAGCAATGTGGCAGGCAGATATGGCGGTGCGATTGCCTATAGAGGCACAAGTTTAACCGGTTCTGTTAGTTTAAACTCAAACAAGGCAGAAAGAGGTGCTGGACTTTATATTTTAAGCACTGGCGCAGAATTTTCTAGCCTTTCAGTCTATATGAACACAACGTCATCTGGTGCTGCTTCTGGAATTTATGCAAGAGCAGATTTCACAGTTAATGCCAATATGTATATGTGCAACGAACTTACGCTTGATAAGAATGCAAAACTCATTAGAAAAGGCATAACAAACTTCTTGTCTGGTGGAGAAAGCACATCTTGTGACATCACAGTCCTTGACCCATCAAATGGCAGAGTTCTTGTCGATTATTCTGATGCATCAAACACAGACACATTAACATCAACTGGCAGTTACACATTAACAAACGCTGGTTACAAACTTGCAGTTAGTGGCAAAAAGTTGGTTCTTAATACAATTCAATACACAATCACTTATGCGTTGAATGGTGGCTCGGATGTTGCAACAAGTCAAACATATAATATTGAAACAAATCTTACATTGCTTGGCACACCAGCTAAAACTGGTTACACATTTGGCGGTTGGAAAGTTACAACAGCAGGTGGAAACTGGACAAATGACACAACATTCACAGCAAGCCAAAATATTGGCACTGGCAAATATGGCAACATAACTCTCACAGCACAATGGACACCAATACAATACACAATCACTTATGCGTTGAATGGTGGTTCAGGCGTTGCAACGAGCCAAACATATAATATTGAAACAAATCTTACATTGCTTGGCACACCAGCTAAAACTGGTTACACATTTGGCGGTTGGAAAGTTACAACAGCAAGTGGAAATTGGACAAATGGCACAACATATACAGCAAGCCAAAATGTTGGCACCGGCAAATATGGCGATATTACACTTACAGCACAATGGACTGCAAACAGCTACACAGTTACATTTGATGCCAATGGCGGAAGTGTTAACCCAACAAGCAAACAAGTTACCTACGGCTCAGCGTATGGCGACTTGCCAACCCCAACAAAAGATGGCTACAAATTTGCTGGTTGGAAAGCACCTGTTTATGCTGGAACAAGTGAATACTCTGGCATTCAAGGTTACGAATATGTTGAAACAGTGGATTTATATTCATATTTTCAACAGGGTGGTATTGTTAAATACACACTTGAGTTTGATATGAAGTCTGGCAAAGCATGCGATGACATGCGTGTATATTTGGTTGGAGAAGGACTTAAATATCAAATATATTTGGATAACTATCAAGATATATATGTTAAAACAACAACTGCATATCAACATTATTCAATAACTTTCACACTATATCAAGTGTCAACAAGTGGCACATCTACAAAAGCAATTTTGGCATTTTATGGTGGAAAAACAGGCGGTTATGGCAACGGATGCATACCTTATGCTAAAAATATTCAACTCTTTTCAAACAAAAATTATGTGACATCAACTTCAATTGTAAACACTCCTTCAAGTCACACACTTTTGGCAGATTGGGAAGTTATTTCTTACGACTACAAAGTTACAGTTAATATGAATGTTATAACTGCAACTTCTGTAACGGTTACTGCAAATGGAACAAGCAAAACTGCAACCAAAAATGGCGAAGTTTTGACATTCAGCATTCCTTATGGCACAAAATTTACTCCAACAGTAAAATTTACGGCACAAACAGGCAAACAATACAATCTTGTTTGGGGTGCACAAACTTCAAATACGCCTTCAGTAACAACTGCTAACACTACAATTAGTGGCACAGAAGTTACAATGGGCACAAGTGGCGCAACGGCAACCGTAACGCTGACAGAATTGTTTACTGTCACACTCAATCTTCACAAAAATGTTGTTACAGACACGGCTGTAACGGCAAGTGTTTGGTATCAAGGAAAAGAATTTACAAGCACATCAACACTTCAATTTGTGATTCCAATAAACAAAAATGCATTTAACGCACAAGTTTGGTTTAATACCGTTAGTGGCAAAAAATACAATCTCATTTGGGCAACAACAGGCAAAGCAGAAGTGACTGCAGAGCAAGGCAATGGATACAGTGTTGTTGTGAATAAATCAATCACTTGCACGTCAAATTTAACATTGGATGTTGCATTTACTGAATTGTTTACTGTAACAGCAACATCAAGTAACACAGCTTATGGCACAGTTACACCAGCAAGTGCAACAACTGTTATGTGTGGTGGAAGCCAAGCAATAACAGCAACTGCAAAAACTGGCTACAGCTTTGCATCTTGGGCATTGACAGGAACAGGCACACTTGCTTCCTCAACAACAGCAAGCACAACTGTTTCAGCAATCAAGAGCAATATTACTGTTACTGCTACATTTAAAGTTAATAACTACACATTAACTTATGACACAAATGGTGGTAGCGTTTCTGATTTGAATGTGTTTACAAAATATTGGTTCGGTGAGAGATTTACAATAACATACACCGATTCAACAAAAATGAATGTGGTTAAAGTTAATGGCTCAGGTGGCTGGGAAGTTATTGGTATTCCAATGCAAGTTTCTGCTGGAACCCAATACAAAATCAGCTTTGACTACAAGATGACTGACATTATAAAACTTAGTGATTCAAACAATGGTTTGGCAATTCAAGTGTTAAAAAGCACTCCAGTTAACAACACTTGCTCTGATATATCAATAGGCACTTTCGTTTGTTTACAAGGTGCTTCTGGCAAAGGAGAAGTCACATTCACAGTTCCTTCTGGCACAACTATGGTATATTTAGCCATCAATGCTGGATGGTTACAAGATGGAAGAGTAAACACCTTTGAAATAGGCAACTTCTCGTGTGACAAATCTATTACATTTGTTGGAGCAAAGAGTTTGAACTATGGTGCACAATATGGCACATTGCCAACACCAAATCCATACACAAAAGCTGGTTACACAGTTAAATTTAATGGTTGGTTCACTGCGCAAACTGGTGGAACACAAGTTTCATCAACCACAACAATGGGCGCAGGTAACACAACAATCTATGCTCAATGGACAGAAACACCGCTTCAATACACAATCACATTAAATTACAATGCAAATGGAGGAAGTGGAGCACCTTCTGCACAAACAGCAAAGGTTACATATCCAAACACAACAAATTCATTTACATTGTCAACAACACAACCAACAAAAACTGGTTACACATTTGTTGGCTGGTTTACAGATGCAACAAATGGCACAAAAGTAACAAGTCCTTACACAGTTGGAAAAGCAAACACTGCTGCTGACCAATCTGCAACAATTTATGCTCATTGGACAGCAAACAGCTTGACATTTGGTGGTGCAAACCTTAACGATGCAACATTTGCAAATGCATACACATCAAATGCAGTTAATGGTGCAAGCAACGGAACAGGTAACTATAAATATGAAATTGTTAGTGGTGCACCAGCTGAAATTAAACTTTCAGTTGCATCAAACAAACTAACATTCAGCACAACAAAAGTTACAAGCAATGTTGGGACATATAACATTGTTGTAAAAGCAACAGACACCACAAGTGGTGCAACAGCCGAGGCAACATTTGTTTTGAAGATTGTTCCAGCAACAATTGTTTACAAAGTTAATTCATATAATGGAGTGTATGATGGCAATGCTCACACAATTAGCGTTGAAGTAACAACTCCAACAAGTGGAGCAACAATCAAGTATGGCACTGCAAAAGGAACATACAACTTAACAAGTCCATCAACAAGAAAAGATGTTGGAACGACAACAGTATATGTTCAAATTTCAGCACCAAACTACACAACAGTTGAAACAACAGGCACAATCACAATCACACAAGCAACTTCAACACTCACATTGAGTGCAACAAAAGCAACAGTTGCTTATGGTGACAGCACAACATTTACAATCACATACAATGGCGATGGCAAATTGAGTGCAGTTAGTGCAGATGCAAGTTTGGTTACAGTTTCATTGAGTGGAACAACTGCAACCGTAACAGTTGTGGCATACAAAGCAAACACAACAGTTAATGTTACAGTTAGTGCAACAGCAGGCACAAACTTCAAAGCACCAGCAAATGCAACATTTGCAGTTACTCTTGCACAAAGAGCAATTACAGTTGCAAGTGATGGCGCAAGCAAAGTTTATGACGGCACAGCACTTACAAATCACACAGCAAAAATAACAAGTGGAACACTTGCAAGTGGCGACACAATTGCTTATGCATTTACAGGAACAATTACAAATGTTGGCACAGCAGACAACACATTTACAGCAACAATCAAAAAGAGCGCAACAGATGTAACAAGTTACTACGCAATTACATACACCTATGGCAAATTGACAGTAACAGCAAAATCAGTTGATGTTCCAACAGCAAGCACAACAACATTTACATACAATGGCACTGAACAAACATACACACCAGCAAATTGGAGTGCTATTAGTGCTTATGTAAATATTTCAGGCAATGTTCAAACAGATGCTGGAAGTTACACAGTCACAATTGCATTAAAGAGCACAACAAACTATGTTTGGAGTGACAAGACAACTGCAAACAAGACACTTACATTCACAATCAACAAAAAATCAATCTCATTAACTTGGACAACAAATACATTTACCTATGATGGTAGTGAAAAATGTCCAACAGCAACAACAAACACAGGTATAACAGGACAATCATTCACATTTACCTATGCAGTTTCAGCAAAAACAGACAGTGCGCTTTCAAGTGGCAAAGCAATCAATGTTGGCAGTTACACCGTAACAGCAACCCCTGTTGCAGGAACTGGCACAAGCCTAAGCAACTACACATTGAGTCCACTTTCAAAAGACTTTACAATTGCAAAAGCGACATTAAGCACACCAACAGGATTGAGTTGGAACAAAGGTGTTGCAAGTTGGAGCAAAGTTGATGGAATTGGAGCAGTAACAGTAAGTTATCAAGTTGTTCTTTACAAAGGCACAACAGCAGTAACAAATGGAACAGTTACAGTTTCAACAAACAGCAATGATTTCAGCGCTCTTATCAGAGCAAACGGCACAGGCACATATACATTTAAGGTTACAGCAATTTCAAGCAATCCAACAAATGTTGGAAACAGTGCACAATCAAGTGCAAGTGGAAATCAATATGCAGTTAAGATAACAGTTGCAAAAGGCACAGGAATTGACACTGCAACAATCAACAACGCATCAAGTTATGTTGTTATAAATGGCGAAAGTGGAATTGCAATTGTTGCAAAAGCAAGTGCAGGTTACACATTCAAGGATTGGACAACAAACAACGATGCTGTTAAGATTGCATCTTCAACAACAGCAAGCACAACAATTTCTCTCACACTTACAAAGCAAGTTGCAGACATCACAATCACAGCAAATACAAAAGCAAATGCAATAACAATCAAATGGGACGGCAATGCAAAAGCTGGTGATTTGATACTTGCAAAACTTTGGAACTATGCTGGTAGTGCAGGTTACACATCAAGCAACACAGGAAGCAACAGCAAATATACAACAAATGGTGTAATAGCAACTTCAAGTGTAACATACAACACAGCGCTTGGTTATTACAGCCCATTGCCAATTAGAAGAGGTTACACCTTCAATGGTTGGTTCACATCAGCAACAAACGGAACAAAAGTTGCAGACGCAACAGGTTCATTGGTTGCAGGTGTAAGTGGCTATACAGACGCAAACAAAAAGTGGATTAACGCAAGTGCAACAACACTTTATGCACAATGGACAGCAAAAACTTACACAATCAGTTATGATTATGCTGGTGGAAATGCAACAAACCCAACATCATACAATGTTGGAACAACTGGCACAATCAAAGCTCCAACAAGAACAGGCTATACATTTGCCGGTTGGAACATTGTTACAACACTTGACAAGATGTATAACGGAACAATTAACCTAAGCAATGGTGTTATGGAGTTTACTCCAAACTATCCAAATGCAACATTCTTTGAGATGTTCTATTTGGTTAACGGCATAACATACAAAGATGACGGAACAGTTGGTGACCATAGATGGCGTTCATACGATGCAGCAACAGGTGATTTCTTAAACAATATGGGAGCTTCTAGCACAATAACTGGAAACGGAACAAACATAATGTTGTGGCCATATCAAGGCGATTCAAATGCAACAAGGAACATTTCATTCAGCCTTGGTGCAAGTGACATTGACTTTGCGACACAAAAGTTTACAGGCAACTTGAAACTTGTCGCAAAGTGGACAATTAACAGTTACACCTTAACAATCAAACCAAATGGTGGTGTTTATGGTGGAAAAACAGCAGACACAACAATAACACAAAACTACAACACAACATACACTGTTGAAAATCCAACAAGAACAGGTTACACATTTGCTGGTTGGGACAAAACAGGTGAGGGCACATTGACAGGCACAACATTCACATTTGGTGCAGGCAATGCAACACTCACAGCAAAGTGGGCAATTAACAAGTCAAAACTTACAATTGACCCAAACGGAGGAAGTGTTAAGGTAGGCAATGAAACACTTACAGCAAGCAAGACTTATGAACAAGACTACAACACAACACTTTCAATTGCAGTTCCAACACGCACAGGATACACCTTTGC
>ERZ808240.460-NODE-460-length-53835-cov-34.238527_pt1 | contig 53835 bp, 59 predicted proteins | sample MGYA00521084_ERZ808240 | MGnify/ENA primary metagenome ERZ808240 (study PRJEB31516, sample SAMN03275571) | gut metagenome | biome: mammalia-associated habitat; material: feces | host: Papio cynocephalus | place: Kenya | collected 2012-08-06 ...
TTTAACGCAAATTCGCCCATACAAAAAACGGCATACGGATTAATGTTTCCGTATGCCGGTAATTATTTCAATGATTAAAACTTATCAATAACTTTGATGAGGAATTTTTTAAGCTGACCAAGGTCTTTGAGGTCAACTGTTCCGTCTGCGATAACGTCAGAATTTGCAAGAGCTTCTTCTGAGAGGTCAGCCATCTTTACGATATACTGATTGAGGCGAGTAACATCTCTTACATCAATATCACCATCGCAGGTAACATCTCCGAGGAGAGTAGCTGTGCCGATTCCTGAACCTGTAGTGCCTTCTGTAGTTTCAGAGCCGCTTATCTTTTTTATATTGACAGGATTTGAAAGGTCGTCAGTATTTATATATGTAGCAGTTATCACATCACCTGTTTTAAGGTCTGCAAGGAGTTCTTTGTATGATTCCTGAGGAGTGAATATTTCAGCAGTTACACCGTCATCAAATTCAACTATAATAGTTGATTTCTTGATTTCAGTAACAGTACCTGTCTTGAATATCAGCTGCGGATTAATAATTTTAGTTTCAGAAACAGTTGTTTCAATTGTTTCTGATGTTGATGTTTCAGTTGTAGTCATTGGTACTTCAAGCTTTTCTATTTCAACAGGCTTTGTAAGGTCTGAAATATCATGATATCCAACTCTGATGTAGTCGCCGGCAGCGAGGTCTTTTGCAACATCTTCAAATCCGGCAGGAATATCTATCTTTACATTTTCGCCGTCTTCAAATTCAACAGCAATTGTATTATCAGAAGTTGCGATAACTGTAGCCTCTTTATAAGTCACACCTGTAGGAGGTTCAACTGATTCAGAAGTTGTTTCAGTTGTAGTTGTAACAGGTTCTTCTTTGCCGCTGATAGGATAAGTCTTGAGGTCAGGAAGTTCATCAAGAGTAATTACATAGTCGCTCTTATAGATTGCCTCAAGTGATTCCTTTGTATTATAGTTTGTATCCATGAGATGTTCGCCGTACCATGGGCAGAAATAGAGCCAGCCGGCTTTTTCATCAACAAGGTTTTCGACTGAAGGAATAGTATCATTTTCCATCATTGCTATAGGCTTCTTGTCGCTGCCGTACATATCAACGAGTGAATAGAATATTCCTGAAATAGCACTTGTATTAGGAGCTGTAGTTCCTGTATTCCAGTTATGAGCGTTATACTTGTCATAACCTACTATATCAACATAGTCTGAACCCGGATACCATGCATATGAGTTGTCATAAACATAGCTGTTGAATTCCCAGATAAGGTTATGGAGTCCATATTCTTCAGTAAGGATATTATAGAGGTACTTATAAAGTTCCTTATAAGTTTCAGCACCTTCCTTTGACCACCAGAACCATGCACCTTCGCCGTTTACGCCGCCGTTACCCTCTGCTTCATGGAAAGGTCTGAAAAGAACAGGAACATCAGCGTCCTGAACTTTCTGGAGTTCCTTTGCGAGGTTATCAACAGCAAGGAGGAAGTAATCATGTTCAACAGTTCCTTCAACCATAACATTTGCAGTAACGAAATCAGTTTTTTCTGAATATGTAGTCTGGTCGAAAGACATAGTTGAGCCGAGAGTATAGTTTGCCATTGTTGTCGGAACGTTTATATGCCAGCTTGCAGTAACGATACCGCCTTTTTCAGCCCATGCAATCATTCTTGAGGAAGTGCCTGCATCCCATGCATAGAGAGGGCAGGTTTCACCAAAGTCAAATCCACGGATTGCAGGGAGCTTGCCTGAAATCTGTTCTATGTAATTAAATTCGTCATCTCTTGATGTTCCATAATACTCCTGCTGACCTGAAATAATTTTGTTGCCGTATGTATCAGCAAGATAGCTCATAAGACGCTTTGCAGAATCAGTAGCCTGAGCATCTGAAAGCTTTGATGAAGCTGAAAGTTCAGGGAGAACGGCTTCCTTTACTGAAAGGTAATCGAACATTGTCCAGCCCCAGCTTGATTCGATTTTAATAGTATTCTTGCCTTCAGTAAGCTTGAAAGTACCGATACTCTTTTCACTGAACTGGTCGTTAGGAGAGAATACTATCTGACCCTGATTTACATCATTGATATAGATATTCTGAGTTTTTGAACCGCTGTCTGTCGGGAGATTGTAAGCAATTGTTATATCATACATACCTGTTGAAGGAACTTCAACATCAACTGATATAGTATCGCCGGCATCTTTAAGGTAAACATATCCTGTACCTGAGAAGCCTTTTTCATCTGTCATGACAGTGGTACTTGTACCGGTGATAACACCGTCTTCAAATTCGTATTTTTCTGCTGCATCTGCTGAAGCAAATGAAACAGGAATATTTGTGAGAGCAGTAACAGCTGTAGCAAAAGCCATTACAGCAGCACACATTTTTTTTGCTGATGAGTTAAACACATCAAACGCCTCCTATAAAAATTTATACATTGATTGTATCATATTTAAGCTGATTTATCAATAATTTTTTTGATACCATCAATATATTTGTGAATAATATCTATATAAATGCAATGAAATCTGTAAAAAATGACATTACACCTCTTCAACCAATTTTTCAGGCGACAAAAAAATTAAAAATTTTTACAATCAGCGTATTGCCAAATTCAATATATTAGTATATAATTAAAGTTAGTATTATCTATAAAAAAGGGTTGGGAATTTATATATTTATACAGGAGGATTAATAAATGAATAACGAAAATTATATGCAGATAAGCGGTTCTGAAACCAGAAAAGGCAAATCCGCTGCAATAATTGCAGGAGTCTGTGCCGTTGTAATTGCAGCCGGTGCAGCTGCTTCATACATATTCGTTCCGGCAGTAAAAAATACTGTAAGAATGGCTGTCATGAAACCGTCAGACTATTTTTCAACCGTTGAAACCGAAAATCTCAGGGATATGTCACAGAAAATAGCTGAAAACTATAAGAAAACATATGACTACTATCAGGCTGATACTCTCGGAGCTGATATAAACCTTTCAGCCGTCCTTGATGAAGCGTATGAAATTGATGACGGAATGGAAATAAACAATGCCGGTCTTGGCATAAAGGGAGTTTTCAGCAAGAACGTTATTTCTGAAGATATCACTGTAAGCATAAATGATACTGCTGTTGCTGATATTTCAGCAATTATTGATACCGCTGCAAATGAAATGTTTCTGAAAATCCCTGGTCTTTCAGATGATTTTCTGAAAATGGACGATGATGATTTATCCTATTATGATTTCAGTGCTCTGACAACCATGTTCACATATGAAAGAGCTACTCCTGAACAGGTTGAAAATATCCTTAACAAATACGGTGACGCTTTGATTTCAGGTCTTGAAGGCTGCGAAATATCAATAGAAAAAGGTGCAGAAGGCGATTCTGCCGGCGTTGCTTACAAATACAACAAAATCTGCATTGAACTTTCAGATAAAAAACTTGACGAAATAGCAATCTCATTCCTCGAAGATATGAGAGATGATGAGGAACTTAAAAATATATATGATTCATATATAGAAGCATATGAGGAAATTGAATATGCTGAAACAACTGACTATGTTTCAGCAATCAATGAAACTATTGACGACCTCAAATCCGATTTGGAAACAGACAGCGATGAAAACTATATAACAGTTTCTGTACTTGTTGATGCTGAAGGCACTGTAAGAGGCCATGAAATATCAGATGATGATATGACTTTCGGATACAGCGTTGCAAAGGACGGAAACAATTATGGCATTGAATTTATTGTAAATGAAGATGATGAGGATACAGGATTAACTATTACTGCTTCCGAATCAGACAATGCATATACAGGTGTATGCAATATCTTTGACCCGTCTGAGGATACAGATTTAAGTATAGGCTTTGAAAACCTTAAATTTGAAGATGATGAAAAGAAACTTGCAAGCGGCACTCTCTCAATGGATTTAAGCAGCATTGATGACTCACTTTCAGAAATAAAGCTTGTACTTTCCGCAGAAAATGATATTCAGAAAATTACTCTTGATATTCCTGAATACGCTGATATTTCAATGGACTATTCAATTATAAAAAATCCTGAAGCTGCCGCAATTCCTGACAAATCAGTGGATATCAATGATTTTGATGATTATGAAGCTTCTGAAAATTTCATAAAGGGTATTTTTGATAAACTCGGCTGGGACTATGAATCAGCATTTTCAACTCCTGATTATGACTACTATGATGATACTGATTATGATGATATCAGTTATGATGACACTGATTATGATGATACTGATATTTCAGAAGACAGTGCATACTATGAATACAAAATGGCTGACGCTGATGTAAAAATAAACGGCAGTCCCGTACTTATGCCGGCGGCTCTCCCTGAAATATACAATCTTATCAATGATGATACAAATTCATATTCATTTGATATGACAGAAAACACTACTATTGCAATGAACGGTGACGGAAATCTCTGTGCTGCTTTTGACGCACCGTCTGCTCAGGTCAATGAAAATACCCCTGTATCATTCATTTCATATCAGCATATACTCTCAACTGAACCGCCTGTTCAGATTTCTGTAAACGGAATAACAATCGGCAGCTCTTCCTTTGATGCAGCTGAAGCTTTCGGAATTTCTTCAGATGAACTCACAATGCAGTCACTTTCAGCAGACGTGTTCACCGTTTATCTTGAAGATACTGAAAATCCTTCACATTATATATCATTGCAGTTTGAAAATACAATGGTTACAGGAATAGAACTCAATTACAGCGATGATATGTAAAAAATTCGGCTGAATTGTTGACTTATCAGAAAAAATAGCATATAATATTATCATATACTTAAAAAATTTATTTACTTTTGTTGGAGGTTTTTCAAAATGAGCAGAGTTTATAATTTCAGTGCAGGTCCTGCTACTCTTCCGGAAGCTGTACTTAAAAAGGCAGCAGACGAAATGCTTGAATACGGTGACAGCGGTCAGTCCGTTATGGAAATGTCCCACCGTTCAAAAGAATATAAGGCTATTATCGATGAGTGTGAAGCACTTCTGAGAAAAACTATGTCAATCCCTGACAACTATAAGGTTCTTTTCCTTCAGGGCGGTGCATCATCTCAGTTTGCCATGATTCCTCTCAACCTTATGAACAAGACAGGCAAGGCTGATTTCGTTATTACAGGTCAGTGGGCAAACAAGGCTTATCAGGAAGCTGCAAAGCTCTGCGGAGCTGAAAACTGCAATGTAATTGCTTCTTCAAAGGATAAGACTTTCTCATATATCCCTGAACTTGACAAATCAAAATTCAATCCTACAGCAGACTATTTCCATATCTGCCAGAACAACACTATCTACGGCACAAGATGGGCTGAACTTCCTGACACAGGCAATGTTCCGCTTGTTGCTGACCTTTCATCATGCATTCTTTCTGAACCTGTTGACGTTTCAAAATACGGCGTTATCTATGCAGGTGCTCAGAAAAACATGGGTCCTGCCGGTCTTACTGTAGTTATAATCCGTGAAGACCTTATCGGCAATGCCAAAGAAGGTACTCCTACAATGTTCGATTATAAAACTCATGCAGACAACGGCTCAATGTACAATACTCCTCCTACATACGGAATATATATCCTCAAGCTCGTTCTTGAATGGATTCAGGATAAGGGCGGCCTTGAAGCTATGAAGGAACTCAACGAAAAGAAAGCAAAGATTATCTATGATTTCCTCGACAGTTCTGCAATGTTCAAGCCTACCGTTCAGGGCAAAGACCGTTCTCTTATGAATGTTCCTTTCGTTACAGGAAATGATGAACTTGATGCTAAATTCGTTGCTGAAGCTAAAAAAGCCGGCTTCATCAATATTAAGGGTCACCGTTCAGTAGGCGGCATGAGAGCTTCTATCTACAATGCTATGCCTATTGAAGGCGTTGAAAAGCTTGTTGAATTTATGAAAAAATTTGAAGCTGAAAATGCCTGATGTAATCTAAAAATATAACATCTGACTGACAGGAGCTTTTTACTTCTGTCAGTTGTTTTATTCAGGAGTGTTCTTTATGAACTTAAATGAAGGAAAATATTATGACTTTGAAACTCAGTATGATATATGGGGTTTTAAATCCGTAAATATCGGCATAAATATTAATATCGATGATGATTACAATATTGATGACTATAAGGACAGAATCTCAAAAACTCTTGAATGGGTAAACAGAAAACGTCATGTAATAGAACAGGCAATCCTTGACAACAATATGACGGAATCTGCGGAATTCTGGATTCAGGACGCTGAACGCCTTGAAAACGGCTGCTATCTCCTTGAAGACGGTTCTTCAGTTTCTCTCCCCCTTTCAGATGATGATTTCTGTATGAGCCTCAGACTCTCTGAACTCCTTATTAACTTTGAGGAGGACGGAAGCAGCGACATGGAAATATATTTCATCTGCAAGCCGGACTACTTTGCAGGTCACTGCATTGAAATCACTGTCGATAATGATAAAAATATCTCCTGTGACGGCGTTTCAGGCTGATATTTTGAAACACTTGACAATTAAACACAGCTATGTTAAAATTAATTGTAAATATATAATAAACGGAGGGCTTTCCAATGTACAATATTCAGACATTAAATAAAATTGCAGCCTGCGGAACTGATATATTCAACAAGGATATCTATGCAGTTGCTGACAGTTTTGAAAATCCGGACGCTATAATGGTTCGTTCAGCTGCTATGCATGATATGGCTTTCGGTTCAAATCTCCTCGCTATTGCAAGAGCCGGTGCAGGTGTAAACAATATCCCTGTTGACAAATGTGCAGAAATGGGTATATGCGTTTTCAATACTCCTGGTGCTAATGCAAATGCTGTAAAGGAACTCGTTATCGCTGGTCTTCTCCTTGCATCAAGAAATATTGCCGGTGCTATGGACTGGGTAAAAACTCTTAAAGGTGACGAAAATGCTCCTAAAGCTGTTGAAAAAGGCAAATCACAGTTCGTAGGCCCTGAAATTCAGGGAAAAACTCTTGGAATAATCGGTCTTGGAGCTATAGGCTGTCTGGTTGCAAATGCTGCTCTTGCTATCGGCATGAAAGTAGTTGGTGTTGACCCGTTCATGTCAGTAAATGCCGCTCTCAGACTCAATCCGGCTGTAAAGGTTGTAAATTCAAATGACGCTGTTTACGCTGAAGCTGACTATATTTCAATCCATGTTCCATGCAATGCTGATACAAAGGGCTTTGTAAATGCTGAAGCTATCGCAAAGATGAAGGACGGCGTAAGAATCCTTAACTTTGCAAGAGGCGAACTCGTTAATGATGCTGACATTATCGCTGCAATCGAAAACAAAAAAGTTGCAAGATATGTTACTGACTTCCCGAATGCAAATACAATCGGTGTTGACGGTATTGTTGCAATTCCTCACCTTGGAGCATCAACTCCTGAAAGTGAAGACAACTGTGCTGTTATGGCTGCCAATGAACTTATCGACTATATCGAAAACGGCAACATCACAAACAGTGTAAATCTTCCTAACGCTTCAATGAATGCAACAGGAAAGAAAGTCTGCATTATACATAAAAATGTTCCGTCAATTATTTCCCAGATAACAGCTATTTTCGGAAACAATGGCGTGAATATTGAAAATATGCTTAATAAATCAAAGAAAGATTATGCATATACAATGATTGATGCTCAGTGCGATGCAGTATCAGATTCAGTTATTTCTGAAATCAATGCTGTTGACGGCGTAATCAAGGTAAGAGTTATCTGATTTATATAAAAATAACTGCGGTCATTGATTATTTTATCAATGACCGCTTTTTTATTGTTATGAATTTGCGGGGGCGACCATTGACCGCCCCTGCATAATTTTTTTATTTTGCTTTACTCTTATCAGCTTTTTTTAACGCAAATTCGATGATTATTATTTGTAGGGGCGACCATTGGTCGCCCGCCTGAAATTTCGGTGAATCTAACGGGCGACCGATGGTCGCCCCTACAAAATATAAGAAAAATCCCTTATTTTGAATCATAAAATTTTGTTGTCGAATTGGCGTTCTTTTACTTTCAATGCTCTCATTGCATTGAGAATAGCTATTACTGATACGCCTACATCTGCAAATACAGCCTCCCACATTGTCGCAACTCCCAATGCTCCCATTATAAGAACTATTGCTTTTACTGCAAGTGCAAAAATAATATTCTGATATACTATTTTAAGAGTTCTCTTTGAAATATCAATGGCTGTTGCAATTTTTGAAGGACTATCGTCCATAAGAACTATATCAGCGGCTTCAATTGCTGCATCTGAACCCATAGCACCCATAGCTATACCTATATCGGCTCTTGAAAGCACCGGTGCATCATTGATTCCGTCACCGACAAATGCAAGCTTGCCCTTTTCTGATTTTTCATTCAGAAGCTTTTCAACTTTTTCAACCTTATCAGCCGGAAGAAGTTCTGTATAAACCTCATCAATGTTAAGTAATTTTGCAGTATTTTCGCCTACTGCCTTTGCATCTCCGGTAAGCATTACAGTTTTTCTGATACCATGCTGTTTAAGCATTGAAATTGCCTGTTTAGAATCATTTTTAAGCTCATCTGAAATAACGATATGACCGACATATTTTCCTTCAATTGCCACATGGACAGTTGTTCCGACATGATGACATGGGTGCCATTTAACGCCAATTTTTTCCATAAGCTTATCATTACCAACATAAACATTTTTACCGTCAATAACAGCCTTTACGCCATGACCTGCGATTTCCTCAACATCTTTTACACGGCTTTTATCAATTTCCCTGCCATACTCATTTTTAAGAGAGTTTGAAATAGGGTGATTTGAATAGCTTTCTGCAAGAGCCGCTGTTTCAACAAGTTCATTTTCTGATATAATATCAGGATGAATTGCTGTAACATTGAAAACTCCCTTTGTAAGAGTTCCTGTCTTATCGAAAACTACTATTTCAGTATTTGCAAGAACTTCAAGATAATTTCCGCCTTTTACGAGTATACCGCATTTTGAAGCTCCGCCGATACCGCCGAAAAAGCTGAGAGGCACTGAAATAACCAATGCACAAGGGCATGAAATTACAAGAAATATCAAGGCTCTGTGAATCCAGTCGCTCCAGTTTCCGCCTGTAACAAGAGGAGGTATAACTGCAAGCAGTACCGCACCTATTACCACGCATGGTGTATAGTATCTTGCAAATTTGGTAATAAAATTTTCAGCTTTTGCTTTTTTGGAGCTTGAATTTTCAACAAGGTCAAGTATTTTTGATACAGTTGATTCGCCAAATTCCTTTGTTACCTGAACTTTAAGCATTCCGCTGAGATTGATACAGCCGCTTATTACATCATCGCCTTCAGCGAGTTCTCTCGGAACTGATTCACCTGTAAGAGCTGAAGTATCGACTGTTGAATTTCCCTCACGGATTACGCCGTCAAGAGGAATTTTTTCACCCGGTTTTATAATAATGATATCGCCGACTGAAACTTCTTCAGGGTCAACCTGAACTATCTGATTATCTCTTTCAATGTTGGCGTAATCCGGACGGATATCCATAAGAGAGGAAATTGATTTTCTTGAACGTCCGACGGCATAACTCTGAAACAGCTCTCCCACCTGATAAAACAGCATAACTGTAACGCCCTCTGAAAAATCACCGGTACACATTGCACCGATAGTTGCAACTGCCATAAGGAAATTTTCATCAAATATCTGTCCATGACATATATTTCTTACAGATTTCCAGAGAATATCCCAGCCTATAACTGCATATGGAACGAGGTATGCTATTATTGTGGCAATGCCATCAGGATTTATAATTTTCACTGCTATCATAAGAATGAAGCTTATTATAATTCTTACAAGCATTTTTTTCTGTTTTCTGCTCATTGTTATGCCTCCGTTGAATTATTTACTGCTTACAGAATACAGCAAGACCTACCGGAATTTTTCCTTTTATGAATTTCATTTTAAAATCTCCTGCATTGCAAGCTTTAAGCATATTTATGTATTTATCTTCGTCATAACCTTTTTTAGGATTAAATCCCAGAAATTTATAAACCTTTATAAGCAAATCCGAAAATGCTCCTGTATGTGCTGTGAGAAATGTAGGAAGAATGAGTATTCCGCCTTTTTTCACTACTCTCATAAGCTCTTTTACAGCCTTTTCAGGCTCATCGAGCAAATGCAGTACATTTGCCGCTATTACAGCATCATATGTTTCTGATTTATAATCAAGGTTCATTATATCAGATTCTGCAAAGCTTATATTGCTGATATTGTTTTTTTCAGCCTTACGCTTTGCATATTTAAGCATATTGAATGACATATCAGTACACATAATTTTTTCAGCCTTATCGGCTATTTTAACGGATATTGTTCCTGTACCGCCTGCACATTCGAGAACATTACTGCCTTCTGGTATAAGTTCATATATTTCATCAAGCATTTTTACATATGCTGCGTTGTTTAACTTTTCAGCCGTATCATATGCGAATGCAATTTTATCCCAGAATGTTTTCTTCATTATAATTTGATTTCGCAGTCAGGCTCTACTTTTTTGCAGGCTTTTACTACTTTTTTCATTATTTCATCGAATCTGTCATCATCTGCTGTAATAGTGAGTTTCTGAGTCATAAAGCTTACAGTAGCTTCTTCAACGCCGTCAATTTTGTTGATGGCATCTTCCATTTTCTGAGCACAGTTTGCACAGTCAAGGTCAACGAGTTTGAATACTTTTTTCATAAAAAAATACCTCCAAAATAAATTTTATTCAAGGATATGTTCCATACCCTGATTGATAATTTTATAAACATGGTCATCAGCCAAAGAATAGAAGACTACCTTGCCTTCCTTACGGAATTTGACCAGCTTATTTACTTTAAGGATTCTGAGCTGATGTGAAACAGCTGTCTGAGTTACTCCGAGGAGCTGGGCGATATCACCTACACAAAGTTCTGATTCAAACAGGATATAGAGTATTTTTATTCTTGTTGAATCTCCGAAAACCTTAAAAAGCTCTGCGAGGTCGTAAAGGGTTTCATCTTTTGGGATTTCAGGTTTTACTTTATTTATGATATCGTCATGTACACAGCATGGAGCATTATTTTTTTCAGTCATTTACAGAACGCCTCCTCATATTATCATATGAATATCTGTTCATATATTAGCATAAAGCAATACATTTGTCAAGTGTTTTATAAAAAATTTTTTTATTTTTATGTAGGGGCGACCATTGGTCGCCCGCCTGAAATTCCGGTGAAGCTAACGGGCGACCGATGGTCGCCCCTACAAAATATAATCAAAATCCCATATTTTCAATCATAAAATTTTGTTGTGGAATTTGCGTTATTATACCGCAATAAAAAAAGGATATCTGAAAAAATATCAGATATCCCTTTATTAATTTTGATTATTTATTAAACAAGCTGAATAATTGCCATCTCAGCAGCATCGCCACGACGTGGACCAGTCTTGATTATACGTGTGTAACCGCCGTTTCTGTCAGCATATTTTGGTGAAATTTCATCAAAAAGCTTCTTTGCAACGGATTCCTTAGTAACGTATGACAAAACCTGACGCTTGGAGTGGAGGTCATTATTCTTGCCGATTGTAATCATTTTTTCAGCAACGGAACGTACTTCCTTAGCTCTGGTTACGGTTGTTTCAATCTGACCGTTTTCAAGCAGATAAGTAACCATAGCTCTGAGCATTGCCTTTCTATGGTCAGTTGTTCTGCCAAGCTTTCTTGTACCAGCCATTGAAAATCACTCCTTTTATAACTTTATATTATGAACGGTATGCGAGAAAGTGCCGAACGCATACTATAAATTTCTGGATTATTCTTCTTCCGAGCTCAAATCGAATCCGAGAGATTTCAGTTTTTCCTTAACTTCATCGAATGATTTCTTACCCAGATTACGCACCTTCATCATTTCCTCTTCAGACTTGTTGATAAGGTCGTCAACGGTATTGATTCCGGCACGTTTAAGACAGTTGAATGAACGAACGGATAAGTCAAGTTCCTCAATGGTCATCTCAAGGATTTTTTCTTTTCCTTTATCATCTTTTTCGACTAATACTTCAGCTATGCATGATTCCTCTGAGAGGTCAATGAACAGCTTCAGATGCTCGTTGAGGAGATTGGCTGCCTGCGACAGAGCTTCCTTAGCGGAGATTGTACCGTCAGTCCAAATCTCGATTGTAAGCTTATCATAGTCGGTAACCTGACCAAGACGTGTATCATCAACCTGATAGTTTACTTTAAGGACAGGTGTATAGATACTGTCAACAGCGATAACGTCTATCGGCATGGATATGAGCTGTTTGTTGCGTTCAGCCGAAACGTAGCCTCTGCCTCTGTCGATGGTGATTTCCATGTAAAGCTTTGCATCTTTGCCGAGAGTAGCGATATGCATACCTGGGTCGAGGATATCAACTTCAGAATCTGTTTTGATATCTCCGGCAGTTACTTCACATTCACCTTCCGCCTCGATATAAACTGTTTTCGGGCCATCACCGTAAAGCTTGGCGGTAAGACCTTTTATTGCAAGAATTATCTCGGTAACATCTTCTTTTACACCCGGAATTGTAGACAGTTCGTGGTGTACTCCATCAATTTTAACTGAATTTACAGCAACACCGGGCAGCGAGGAGAGTAATACACGTCTGAGGCTGTTGCCCAACGTAATTCCATATCCACGTTCAAGCGGAGACAGTACGAATTTACCGTATTTACCATCGCTTTTCAGCTCGACTGTATCTATTTCCGGTTTTTCTATTCTCTCTAACATTAAAAACCCTCCTGATTCACAATCACTTTTGCGGTTATTGGATATAACAAACTGACCCAGCAAAAATTAAAATTATTTAGAGTACAACTCAACGATGAGATGAACTTCTACTTCGTAATCGATATCTTCCATAGCTGGCATACGATTTACTGTAGCAGAAAGGGCTTCCTTGTTTACATCAAGCCAGAGCGGTATTGTGCGGCCGGCTGTGAGTTCAACAACTTCCTTGAATTTAGCACTTGACTTGCTGTTTTCTGCAAGAGCTATAACGTCGCCTTCCTTTACACGGTATGAAGGGATATTAACCTTTTTGCCGTTTACAGTGAAGTGATTATGAACAACGAGCTGTCTTGCTTCACGTCTTGTAAGAGCGAGACCCATTCTGAAAACAACGTTGTCGAGTCTGCTTTCGAGCAGTGTTATAAGGTTTGCACCTGTTTTACCAGGCATTTTTGAAGCTATTTCATAGTAGTGATAGAACTGTTTTTCGAGCATACCATATATGAATTTAAGCTTCTGTTTTTCTCTGAGCTGAAGACCATATTCAGAAACTTTTTTTCTGCTGTTAGCGTTAGGGTTACGCTTTGATTCCTTAGCAATACCCATTACCATCGGGCTTATGCCTAATGTTCTGCATCTTTTAAGAATCGGATCTTTATTTACTGCCATAATAATTTCACCTCCGTTAAATTAGACACGTCTTCTCTTAGGAGGACGGCATCCGTTGTGCGGGATTGGAGTAACATCTTTAATCATTTTTACTTCAAGACCAACAGTCTGCAAAGCTCTGATAGCAGCTTCACGGCCTGAACCAGGACCTTTTACGTAAACTTCAACTGATTTAAGACCATGTTCCATTGCAGCCTTTGCAGCAGTTTCAGCAGCTGACTGAGCAGCGAATGGAGTTGATTTCTTAGAACCTCTGAAACCGAGTTCTCCGGCACTTGCCCAGGAAATTACATTACCCTGGTTATCACTGATAGTGATGATTGTATTGTTGAAAGTAGACTGGATATGAACAGCGCCGCTTTCAATATTCTTACGTTCTCTGCGTCTTCTGATTGCAGTAACTTTTTTCTTCTGAGCCATTGTTCATAACCTCCTTACTTCTTCTTGTTAGCGATAGTCTTTACAGGACCCTTGCGTGTTCTTGCATTGGTCTTTGTACGCTGACCTCTTACAGGGAGACCCTTGCGGTGACGGACACCACGGTAGCAGCCGATTTCAACAAGTCTCTTGATATTAAGAGCAACTTCACGGCGAAGGTCACCTTCAACGTTGCAGTTCTTGTCGATATATTCACGCAGCTTAGCTACATCATCTTCACTGAGATCCTTGATTCTTGTGTCAGGATTAACGCCTGTTTCCTTGAGAATCTTTGAAGCAGTTGTACGACCGATACCATATATATATGTCAAGCCGATTTCAGCTCTTTTGTTTTTTGGCAGGTCAACACCAGCAATTCTAGCCATTAATACATTGCACCTCCGTTTATAGATGTCACGAAAAGCGTGACTCTTGTTCTGCTATATTAGCCCTGACGCTGTTTATGCTTCGGGTTTTCGCAGATAACCATTATTTTTCCTTTACGTTTAATAACCTTGCATTTTTCGCAGATAGGTTTAACTGAAGGTCTGACTTTCATTGAAAATACCTCCTTACATCATGGAGAAAATACCGTATTCTACTTAGCTCTCCAGGTAATTCTTCCTTTTGAGAGGTCATATGGTGACATTTCGATAGTCACTTTATCTCCCGGAACTATTCTTATATAGTTCATTCTGAGTTTTCCCGACACATGGGCGAGAATCTTATGACCGTTCTGGAGTTCCACCTGAAACATTGCATTAGGCAGAGCTTCAAGCACAGTACCTTCCACTTCGATTACATCTTCTTTAGACAAATTACTTCCCTCCGCTTTCTTTCAATGCTCTTCTGAGCTGTTTATCAGTTATTTCGTCAATACACAGGATTTTTGAAGTAGGGCTTAAATGCTTTACATTCTTGCGTTTGGGTTTTGCAAGTTTTCTTGATTTTCCGTCTGCGATGAATGCGAATTTATCGTCTGCACTGACTACTACAAAATATGAATTGATATCACGACCTGCGGTTGCCTTTACAACCAATCCTTTTTCTACATTCACAAATCCGTCCTCCGTCAAGGTCTTGTAAGAATCACTGCACCTTCGGGAGTTATTGCGATTGTATGCTCAAAATGAGCTGAAAGTGAACCGTCTGTTGAAACGACAGTCCAGCCGTTGCCAAGAACTCTTACATCTTCGCCTTTCTGGGTTATCATAGGTTCGATTGCAATAGTCATACCGGCAACAAGTCTCGGACCTCTGCCTGGAGTTCCATAGTTTGGGACTTCCGGTGATTCATGGAGTTTTCTGCCTACGCCGTGGCCGCAGTACTGTCTTACGATTCCGTATCCTCTTGAGGTACAGTATTCCTCGACAGCGTGACCAATATCACCTATTCTTATATCAGGCTTTGCAATTGAGATTGCATGATAAAGACTTGCTTCAGTAACATCGAGCAGAGCCTGAGCTTCATCAGAAATTTTTCCGACACCGAATGTTGCACAGGTGTCGCCATGAAAACCGTCGATATAAGCACCGACATCAACGCTTACGATATCGCCTTCCTTGATTTTTCTGCTGTGGGAAGGGATACCGTGAATGACCTCATTGTTGATTGAGATGCAGGCACTTGCAGGAAATCCTCCGTATCCTAAGAATGAAGGAACTGCACCGTGCTTTACAATATAGTCATGAACAATCTTGTCCAGATGGGCAGTGGTCATACCTGCCTTTATTGATTCACCGGCAAGCTTCAACGCACCGCCGGCAATCTGTCCGGCAACACGCATTTTAGCAAGGTCGGTTTTTGATTTTACTGAAATCATAATTATTTTGCTCCTACAGCTTTAAGAGTCAGAGCAGAAGTATCTTCTACTTTTTCCTGACCTGTTACTGTTACAAGCTTGCCCTGTTTGCTGTAATAATCCTTGAGCGGAGCAGTCTGTTCATGATAAACAGAAAGGCGTTCAAGAACTGTTTCAGGCTTGTCATCCTTACGGATAATGGTGTTTCCGTCACATTTATCGCATTTGCCTTCAGTTTTTGAAGGTTTGAAGTCGATATGATAGGTAGCACCGCATTTTTCGCATACACGTCTGCCTGAAACTCTCTGTTTGATAGTTTCGTCCGGAACGAATATTTCAACGACTTTATCAATCTGAACTCCCATTTTGTCAAGAGCTTCAGCCTGAGGAACAGTTCTCGGGAAGCCGTCGAGGATAAATCCGTTCTTGCAGTCATCCATAGCAATTCTGTCCTTGAGGATACCGATTACTATATCATCGGAAACCAATGCACCGCTTTCCATCGCAGCTTTTGCCTTGATGCCGTATTCAGTGCCGTTCTTAACTGCTTCACGCAGAATGTTTCCTGTTGAAATCTGCGGGATATTCAGAGCTGATGAGATAACCTCTGCCTGAGTTCCCTTTCCTGCACCCGGTGCACCCAAAAGAATAATATTCATAAAACGAACCCTCCTTATTCGAGAAAGCCTTTATGATGACGCATCATCATCTGAGATTCCATTGTACGAACTGTTTCCAATGCAACACTTACAACGATAAGGATAGAAGTTCCTCCCATTGAAAGACCGCTGAGGTCAGGATAAGCCATTGAGAAGAATATCGGGAAAATCGCTATAACACCGAGGAAGAATGCACCTACGAGAGTTATTTTTGAAAGTACTCTCTGGATATAGTCAGATGTTGGTTTACCAGGACGTATGCCAGGTATGCCGCCGTTCTGCTGACGAAGATTATTGGCAATTTCTATCGGATTATACTGCATTGAAACATAGAAATAGTTGAACGCAATTATGAGAATGAAATAAAGAATTGCGTAAGGAACGCTGTTTGTGCTGAAAAATCTTATGAAATAGTAATAAAATTTTTCGCCCCATGTAGTCGGGTCATCTGCAACCGGTACGAACATACTGATTGTAGCCGGAAGTGAAAGGAATGCCATAGCAAAGATGATAGGCATTACACCGCTCATGCAGACTTTTACCGGAATATGGGTACTCTGACCGCCGTACTGTTTTCTGCCAACAACACGTTTTGCATACTGAACAGGGATACGGCGTTCTGCATTGTTCATAAAAACTATGAAAGCAATCATTGCAACGAACATTACAAGTACAAAGACTGCAACAAATGCATAAGGGTTTGGTTCATCTATAGCAATTTTTATGGTAGAAACTATATCAGTCGGGATTCTTGCTATGATTCCGGCGAAAAGGATTATTGAAACACCGTTTCCGACACCGTTTTCATTGATTCTGTTTCCGAGCCATACTATAAGAGTAGAACCTGCGATAAACACGAGCATTATGGCTGCTGCGGCGAAAACGCCCTCCCAGCCTGTTGTATAGGTTACAGCTCCTGCATTTCTCATAGTGAGATAATATGCGAATGACATGAATATTCCGAGTGCAAGGGAAACGAATGCGGATATCTTGTCAATTTTCTTTCTTCCCTCTGTGCCTTCTTTTGAAAGACGTTCCAGAGGAGGAATTGCATATGTCAGAAGCTGAATGATAATCGATGCATTGATAAAAGGTGTAATTGACAAGGAGAATATAGTCGCCTTTGACAAAGCACCGCCTGTCAGTGTATCGAGATAATTAAGAAAGTTGCCGTTTGTAGCATTTGTTCCCATCCACTCTGCAATAACTGAAGCATCGAGGAAAGGAGCAGGGATAACGCTTCCTATACGGAAGATGACGATGATAAATAATGTGTAAAGGATTTTTTTCCTCAGGTCTTGAGTTTTCCAAGCATTTCTGATGGTTTCCAGCACATTACATCACCTCAGCTTTCCCGCCAGCCTTTTCTATTTTTTCAATTGCAGTCTGGGAAAACTTGATTGCCTTTACAGTGAGATTCTTTGAGGTGAGTTCACCGTTTCCGAGAACCTTGACTCCGTCATTAGCTTTTTTGATTACGCCTGCAGCCTTGAGAAGTTCTGTATCAACAACAGTACCATCCTTGAATTTGTTAAGGTCTGATACATTGATAACGGTATAGGTTTTAGCGAAGATATTGTTGAAACCTCTCTTAGGGATACGTCTTGTGAGAGGCATCTGACCGCCTTCAAAGCCGATTCTTACGCCGCCGCCTGAACGTGCATTCTGACCCTTGTGACCTTTGCCGGCAGTTTTGCCGTTACCTGAGCCGTGGCCTCTGCCTACACGCTTAACGTCCTTTACAGAACCGTTTGCTGGTGATAATTCATGCAGTTTCATGTGTTTACACACCTCCTTGCCGATAATAATTATTAAGCTTCTTCAACCTTGATGAGGTGAATAATTTTCTTGATTTTACCTTCTGTCTGAGCGTTGTCAGGCTGCTGAGTAAAATCACCGACTTTTTTAAGACCGAGAGATTTAGCAGTAGCTATCTGGTCATCTTTTCTGCCTATAAGACTTTTCACGAGAGTGATTTTCTTAGACATTTCGGCAACCCCCTTAACCTAAAATTTCCTTAACGGATTTGCCTCTCTTTTCAGCAACTTCCGCAGCGGAAACGCATGAAGAAAGACCTTCAATAGTAGCTCTTACAACATTGCAGGGATTGTTTGAACGCAGGGATTTAGTTCTGATATCCTTGATACCTGCCATTTCAACAACAGCACGAACAGGGCCGCCAGCGATAACGCCGGTACCAGGTGCAGCTGGTTTCATAAGAACTCTGCCGGCACCGAACTTGCCAACGATTTCGTGAGGGATTGTAGTACCCTTGAGAGAAATTCTTATAAGATTTTTCTTGGCATCTTCGATACCCTTGCGGATAGCGTCAGGAACTTCACCTGATTTACCGATACCGAAGCCTACAATGCCGTTGCCGTCGCCGACAACAACGAGAGCGGAGAATTTCATTATACGGCCGCCCTTAACAGTTTTTGAAACTCTGTTAATTGAAACAACCTTTTCTGAAAGTTCCAGAGTTGAAGCATCTATAATAGACAAAGCATTTACCTCCCTTTTTAGAACTTGAGACCGTTTTCACGAGCACCTTCTGCAAGCTCTTTCACACGGCCATGATAAAGATAACCGCCTCTGTCGAAAACAACTTCAGAAATACCCTTATCCTGAGCTGCCTTGGCAATCATCTCACCGACTTTGCGAGCGCCTTCCTTGTTACCGCCGTTTGCATCGAAATCCTTTGAAAGACTTGAAGCAGAAGCAAGAGTAACACCGTTTACATCGTCAATAATCTGAGCATAGATATGTTTTGATGAACGGAAAACATTAAGGCGTGGGCATTCCGGAGTGCCGGAAATCTTAGCACGAACTCTGCGATGTCTGGCTTCTCTGGCTTTATTACTGTCTGGCTTTTTAACCATTGCAATACACTCCTTTTATTATTTTTTACCCTTACCGGCTTTACCTTCCTTACGGACGATATGTTCACCAGCGTATCTGATGCCCTTGCCCTTGTAAGGTTCCGGAAGACGTTTTTCACGAACTTCGGCAGCGAACTGACCTACAGCCTGTTTGTCGATACCGTTGATAACGATTTTGTTTGGCTGCGGAACATCAATAGTAATGCCGTCTTTTTCCTCCATTATAACCTGATGTGAATAACCGAGGTTCATAACGAGGTTCTTGCCCTGTTTTGCAGCACGGTAGCCGACACCTTCGATTTCGAGGGTTTTGGAGTAACCTTCTGTTACGCCTACAACCATGTTGTGAATAAGTGTTCTTGTAAGACCATGCAGAGATTTATGCATTTTGTCGTCTGAAGGACGTGTAACAGTGATTACGCCGTCAGCAACATCTATAGTGAGTTCATGAGAGAACTGTTTTGTAATTTCGCCCTTTGTTCCCTTGACAGTAAGAAGATTGTTTACGTTTTTAACTTCAACACCTGCCGGAACACTGATTGGCATTCTGCCTATTCTTGACATTTAATGTTCCTCCTTCTTACCATACGAATGCAAGGATTTCGCCGCCTACATTAAGTTCACGAGCCTTTTTATCAGTCATAATTCCCTTTGAAGTAGAAACTACAGCGATACCAAGACCTTTTCTAACCTTTGGCATATCCTCGCAGCTTGAATATATACGCAAGCCCGGTTTTGACACTCTTCTGAGACCGGTAATAACAGGAGTTTTGTTTTCACCGTATTTGAGAGTAATTCTGATGATACCCTGTTTGCCGTCTTCAATGACCTGATAGCTTTTTACATAACCCTCATCAACGAGAATCTGAGTAATAGCTTTCTTTACATTGGAAGCGGGAACGTCAACCGTAGCGTGCTTAGCAGAATTCGCATTACGAATTCTTGTCAGAATATCTGCTATTGTATCAGTAATTTGCATGCCGAATGACCTCCTTTTGTACTTTTACCAGCTTGCTTTCTTAACACCCGGAATCTGACCGTCCTGAGCCAGTTCTCTGAAACAGATACGGCATACACCGAATTTTCTGAGATAAGCATGCGGTCTTCCACAAATTTTGCATCTGTTGTATGCACGAGTGGAATATTTGGGAGTTTTCTGCTGTTTTAAAACCATTGCCTTTTTAGCCATTGTTTATATATTCCTCCCTTTTATTACTTTGCAAAAGGAGCGCCGAGCAGAGTCAGCAGTTCTTTTGCTTCTTCATCAGTCTTGGCAGTAGTAATGAAGTTGATATCCATACCTCTTACCTTATCGATTTTATCGTATTCGATTTCAGGGAAAATGAGCTGTTCCTTGATACCGGTTGAATAATTTCCTCTGCCGTCGAATGAATTTCCGTTGATGCCTCTGAAGTCACGAACACGAGGGAAAGCGACATTGAAGAGTCTGTCAACGAATTCGTACATATTGTCGCTTCTGAGGGTAACTTTAACGCCGATAGGCATACCTTCACGAAGCTTGAAGTTAGCGATTGATTTTTTAGCCTTGCAGACGATAGGCTTCTGACCTGTGATAGCAGCGAGGTCATTCATGATAGCGTCGATTACTTTAGAGTTTTCTCTTGCTTCACCGGCACCTACATTGATAACGACCTTATCGAGCTTTGGTATCTGCATAACGCTTTTATAGCCGAACTTCTTCATCATAGCAGGAGCTACACTGCTATTATAATAATCTTTTAATCTAGCCATGTCTATCTCCTCCTGAATTAGAATTTTTCTCCGCACTTCTTGCAGATTCTCAAAGAGTTCTTGCCGTCCATTTCGTGGCCAACTCTTGTAGGCTTGCCGCATTTAGGGCAAACGAGCTGAACCTTGGAAGCAAAGACCGGAGCTTCTGCCTGAACGATTGAGCCTGACTGACCCATCATTCTTGGTTTTACGTGCTTTGTAACGAAGTTTATACCTTCAACGATAACCTTGTTTTCCTTGTTGGAAACTTCGAGAACCTTACCTGTTTTTCTGCCCTTGCTCTTATCGGAGGCATCGATATACTTATCGCTGTCCTTACCTGTAAGCAGAACAACTGTGTCACCTGTTTTAACGTGAACCTTGCTCATCATGACACCTCCATTAAAGTACTTCCGGAGCAAGGCTTAATATTTTCATATATTCCTTGTCACGGAGTTCTCTTGCCACTGGTCCGAAAATACGGGTACCCTTCGGGTTTTTGTCTTCTTTGATAATAACGGCAGCGTTTTCGTCGAAGCGGATATAAGTACCGTCTTCTCTTCTCAAACCTTTTGCCGAACGAACGATAACTGCTTTAACAACGTCGCCTTTTTTAACAACACCACCGGGTGTTGCTTTCTTAACAGAAGCTACGACAACGTCGCCGATATTGGCATATTTTCTGCGGGTACCGCCGAGAACTCTGATACACATAAGTTCCTTAGCACCTGTGTTATCTGCAACCTTCAGATAAGTCTGCATCTGTACCACAGCTATATTCCTCCTTCCAGAAATCAAAAAATCAGAAATGAATCTGATATATATTCAGTTTAGATTACTTAGCTCTTTCGAGTATATTTACGACTCTCCATCTTTTATCCTTAGAGAGCGGACGAGTTTCCATTATTTCAACTCTGTCACCGATTCTGCATTCGTTCTTTTCATCATGAGCCTTGAACTTAACAGTACGCTTAACGATTTTCTTATAAAGCGGATGCTTTACATTGTCAGCGATGGCAACGACAACAGTTTTATCCATTTTATCGCTTACAACCTTGCCGACTCTTGTTTTTCTAAGGTTTCTCTCAGCCATTAGCTAAATCCTCCCTTTCTTACTGTGCCAGTTCCTGTTCACGAAGGACAGTTTTAACACGTGCAATATCCTTCTTAACAGACTTAAGACGAGCTGTATTTTCGAGCTGGTTTACAGCAAGCTGAAAGCGGAGATTGAAAAGTTCTTTCTTGAGGTCATCAAGCTTTTCGTTGAGTTCAGCTATTGAGAGTTCTCTGAGTTCTGTTGCCTTCATTACTGCTCGCCTCCTTCTGTAGTTTTTGTGACGAATTTGCATTTGATAGGAAGCTTATGCATAGCAAGACGCATAGCTTCTCTTGCAGTTTCTTCTGAAACGCCCTGAATTTCGAATAAAACTCTGCCTGGTTTTACGACAGCAACCCAGTATTCAGGAGCACCTTTACCGGAACCCATACGAGTACCCATAGGTTTTTTACTGATTGGCTTGTCAGGGAAAATCTTAATCCATACCTGACCGCCACGCTTAATATAACGAGTCATAGCGATACGGGCAGATTCTATCTGATTGGATGTAATCCATGCAGGTTCAAGAGCCTGAAGGCCGAAATCGCCGTATGCAACAGTGTTGCCTCTGTAAGCCTTACCGGTCATACGACCTCTGTGTACACGACGGTACTTAACTTTCTTTGGAAGCAGCATTACTGATTACCTCCTTCTCTCTTAGCGTTTCTTGGCTTGTAGCCGCCGTTTCTGTTATTGTCATTGCGGCGTCTTTTAGGTTTTTCGCTGTTATTTGATTTTTCAGCGGAAACTTCACCCTTGAGTACTTCGCCTCTGTATATCCAAACCTTTACGCCAAGACGGCCATAAGTTGTATGAGCTTCAGCTGTACCGTAGTCGATATCAGCTCTGATAGTCTGGAGCGGGATAGTACCTTCATTATAGCTTTCAGCTCTTGCGATTTCAGCACCGCCGAGACGACCTGAAACTCTTGTTTTGATACCCTTTGCACCGAGACGCATAGCACGGCCGATTGACTGTTTCATAGCACGTCTGAATGAGATTCTGTTCTCGAGGTCGAGAGCAATTTTTTCAGCAACGAGCTGAGCATTAAGGTCAGGCTGTTTAACTTCAACGATGTTTACAGAAACCTGTTTGCCCATCATTTTTTCGAGCTGAAGACGAAGTTTTTCTATTTCAGCACCGCCTCTGCCGATAACGATACCCGGCTTTGCGCAGTGGATGTGGATTCTTACCTTGTCAGCGAATCTTTCGATTTCGATTCTTGGAACACCAGCAGCATACAAGTTCTTTTTGATATAGTTACGAACATTGTAGTCCTCAACCAGTGTATCGCCGAAATCAGCTTTATTCGCATACCAGCGTGAATCCCAATCTTTAATAACGCCGACACGGAAACCGTGTGGATTTACTTTCTGGCCCATTTTTAAACCTCCTTGGGATTATTCTTTTTCTTTAAGAACGAGTGTGATGTGTGATGTTCTCTTGAGAATTCTGTAAGCTCTGCCCTGTGCTCTTGGCATGATACGCTTCATAATAGGTCCTGGGCAAACGAAACATTCAGCAACATAGAGGTTATCCTTGTCCATGTTATGATTATTTTCAGCGTTTGCAATAGCGGACTTCAAAAGCTTCTGCAAGTCCTCGCAGGCAGCCTTTGGTGTATGAATAAGAGTAGCCATAGCAACGTCAGTATCTTTACCTCTGATGAGGTCGAGAACTATCTGCACTTTACGAGGTGCAATGCGGGCATTTCTGAGATATGCTCTTGCTTCCATGATTAAAAATGCCTCCTTCCGCTATTTCTTACCGTTATTTGATGTTTTTGAACCTGCGTGACCTCTGTAAGTTCTGGTCGGAGCAAATTCGCCGAGTTTATGACCAACCATATCTTCAGTAACATAAACCGGTACATGTTTGCGGCCGTCATGAACTGCGAAAGTGTGGCCTACAAATTCAGGGAAAATAGTAGATGAACGGCTCCATGTTTTAAGGACTTTCTTTTCGCCGGCAGCATTCATCTGTTCAACTCTTTTAAAAAGAACCTCCTGAACGTAAGGGCCTTTTTTGATGCTTCTGCTCATTATAAGTTTCCTCCCTTCAGGCTTTAATTATTTACCGTTTCTGCGTTTTACTATGAACTTATCTGAACGGTTGTGTTTCTTACGAGTTTTATAGCCGAGTGCAGGCTTGCCCCATGGAGTAACAGGACCCGGACGGCCTACAGGAGATTTACCTTCACCGCCGCCGTGCGGGTGGTCGCATGGGTTCATAACAGAACCTCTTACAGTAGGTCTCCAGCCCATATGACGTGTGCGGCCGGCTTTACCGTAATTAACATTTTCGTGGTCGATATTTCCGACCTGACCGATAGTAGCCTTGCAGTTTACAGCAATTTTTCTCATTTCGCCTGATGGAAGTCTTACGAGAGCGTAATTAGCTTCTTTACCCATAAGCTGAGCCATATTTCCGGCTGAACGAACGAGCTGAGCGCCCTTGCCAGGATAGAGTTCAATGTTATGGATGAAAGTACCAACTGGTATATCTGAGAGAGCGAGAGCGTTGCCGGCTTTGATGTCAGCGTCTGCACCGCTTCTTACAGTGTCGCCTACTTTAAGACCGTTAGGAGCAATGATATAACGTTTTTCGCCGTCTTCGTACTGAACGAGAGCGATATGAGCTGAACGGTTTGGGTCGTATTCGAGTGTCATAACAGTAGCGTTCATATTTTCCTTATCACGCTTGAAGTCGATGACACGGTATTTTCTTCTGTTTCCGCCGCCTCTGTGACGAACGGTAATTCTTCCGTAGCTGTTTCTGCCTGAATTCTTCTTGAGAGGTTCAAGCAAGCTTTTTTCCGGAGAAACCTTTGACAACTCTGAGTAGTCAGTGCAAGTCATCTGACGACGTGAAGGTGTTGTCGGTTTATAGGATTTGATTGCCATTGATTTCACTCCTTGTTTCAGATATCAGCCGTATTGGCTGATGTTACATATATATTTTAAAAATGCATTTTTTTGCGGGAGCATCAATCCCATACGGAACAAAGGAATAATTAGAACATACCCTCAAAAAATTCGATGGATTTTGAATCTTCCTTAAGAGTAACGATTGCTTTTTTCCAGTCAGGCTTTTTGCCTTCAAATCTGCCTACACGTCTGCTTTTTCCGCTGCAGTTAATAGTGTTTACCTTAGCAACCTTTACATCGAAAAGCTCTTCAACAGCCTTGGCGATTTCGAGCTTGTTAGCATTTTTATCAACTTTGAAGGTGTACTTTCCTTCCTGAAGGCTGTCCATACTTTTTTCTGTGATGACAGGCTTGATAATGATATCCTGAGCAGTTTTCATTATGCGTACACCTCCTCAATTTTGGAAACGGCATCCTGAACAACGATGAACTTGTCATAGTTGAGGATATCGTAAACGTTAAGAGTGTTTACAAGAGTAGTTTTAACTCCAGGAATATTGGCAGCACTCTTGATAACCTTTGAATCTACTTCCGGCATAACGATGAGGGCTTTGCCTTCAACATTGAGAGCCTTGAGCATTTCAACGATAGTTTTTGTTTTGAATTCGTTCATTCTGATTGAATCGAGAACGATGAGTTCAGAATTCTGAGCCTTAGAAGAAAGGGCTGACTTCATAGCAAGTCTTTTTACTTTCTTATTGAGAGAGAATCTGTAATCTCTTGGTTTCGGGCCGAGTGCAACACCGCCGTGTGTCCACTGAGGAGCTCTGATAGAACCCTGTCTTGCATGGCCTGTACCTTTCTGTCTCCAAGGTTTTCTGCCGCCGCCTCTTACTTCTGTACGTGTAAGAGTTGACTGTGTACCCTGACGCTGGTTAGCGAGATAATTTACAACAGCAGAATGCATAACGGCTTCGTTAGGAGTAATTCCGAAAACTGCATCGGAAATCTCAGTTTCGGCAACAACCTTGCCATTCATATCAAACACTGAAACTTTAGACATAAATGTTTCCTCCTTCCATTAAGCCTTTTTAACGCTGTCAACGATAGAAACTATTCCGCCGTTAGGACCTGGAACAGCACCTTTGATAGCGATAAGATTATTTTCTGCGTCTATCTTAACAATTGTAAGATTCTGGATAGTAACTTTTTCTGCACCCATCTGACCCGGAAGAGCCTTGCCCTTGAAGATTCTTGAAGGTGAAGAACAAGCACCCATTGAGCCTGCATGTCTGTGAACAGGGCCTGTACCATGAGTTTCCTTGAGTCTTGCATTGTTGTTACGCTTGATAGTACCCTGGAATCCCTTACCTTTGCTTGTACCTGATACATCGATTATATCGCCGACAGCAAAAGTGTCAGCCTTGACAACGTCGCCAACATTGAGTGAAGCACAGTCATCAAGTTTGAATTCCTTGAGAGTTTTTTTCGGAGCAACATCAGCCTTGGCGAAATGGCCTTTCATAGGCTTGTTTACTCTCTGAGGTTTAATATCGCCGAATCCCATCTGAACAGATTCATAGCCATCATTTTCGATAGTTTTCTTCTGAACGATAACGCAAGGGCCGGCTTCAACGACAGTAACAGGAATAACTTTTCCTGCTTCATCGAAAATCTGTGTCATACCGATTTTCTTGCCGATAATAGCTTTCTGCATTTTACAATTCCTCCTAAGTTATTGGTTGGCATCTGCCAACATGACCGTAGTTGTGTGACATTAAAGGAAATTACTTGATTTCCATAACGATGTCAACGCCTGCGGGAATTTCAAGGCTCTGCAAAGCGTCCATAGTCTTTGCAGCTGGTCTGATAACGTCGATGAGTCTTTTGTGAGTTCTCATTTCGAACTGTTCTCTGCTGTCCTTGTACTTGTGAACGGCACGGAGAATAGTGATAACTTCCTTATCAGTAGGGAGCGGGATAGGACCTGAAACTCTTGCACCGCTTCTCTTAGCTGCTTCAACAATCTTAGCTGCTGCTGCATCAACTACAGCGTGTTCATAGCCTTTGATTTTGATTCTGATTTTTTCATTGACTGCCATATGTTTTCGCCTCCTTGGGATAATATAAAAGTTGGGGGCGGACTTCAATCACGCCTACATAAATAGACGACACAAATAAAAAGAGCCTGAAAAACCGAGTTTTCCAAGCTACCTAAAAACAGACACAGAACGGCACAGCAATACTAAAGTAAAGCCATACAGCACACACAGTGTTTGTTATTACAGTCGCCCGGTTTAAAATCGGACATACTCCATGAAAATTCCCCACCATACCGGCAGCAACCTTTCACTTCATCGCATATCTTTGTTGCAATCACGCAAGTGCTATTATAGCATACAAATCAGCTGATTGCAATACTTTATGACAGATTTAAATGTAAACTTTTTATGAACATAAAAATGTGATTCAGATTACAAGGTATTAATATGTTTTTTTCTGTATCCGGCAGCAGTTATTCCGAAAGTATTTTTAAACTGACGCATAAAATGAGAAGCATTCTGATAGCCGCACTGTTCAGCAATTTCATTGATATAAAGGCTTGTGGATTCAAGGAGTTGTCTGGATTTCTGGAGTCTTGCATCAATAATATCGCTGTTGCAGGAGATATTGAACTGGATTCTGTATAATTTCTGAAAATAGCTGCGGCTTACCCCGAGTATATCCGCCATACTTTCCACGCTCCAGTTTTTTTCGGGATTCATACGCATATCAATGCGGAGCTGATTAAGTTTTTCGGCATAGCTGTTTATGAAAGCTGCATGATTTGATTTTTCAGTAAGATTCTGAATATTTCTGTCGATACAGTTTATAACGCTGTCATAATCTGCGGCAGAGAGCAAAGCATAGCTGAAAATAAGTTCCGGTAGTTCAGGACAGGAAATATTACTCTGAATTTTTTTCATAAGTTCATATATTTTAGTAATATGGTGGCCAATATATTTCTGTACATCCGAAGATTGAATAGTTTTTGCAGCCACAGCAAAAATTTTTCCGGAAAGTCTGCCGGTAATTTCGCCTGATGAGCAGAGAAGACCAAGCGTATTTGCAAGCAGCATATCAATATCAGTATTTTTTCCTGTATCAGATATTATCATTTTTTTATATGTAATAAATACCACTGCATATTTTTCTTTTCCGTTACAATTTATAAGAGCCGCAGAAAGCTTGTCTGCAAAACCTTTTTTATTGTACATTCCCGTCTGGATATCCCTTGCAGAATACTGAGTCATCTGCATTTTAAGGTAGTCAGTATACATCTGTTTCTGGAGTGAACGCAGACCGTTTGCCGCCGCATCGCACCAGTTTATATAGTGCATATTCATTGAAAAGTCCTTGCCGTTTTTATATTTTGCCGCACAATATCCATAAGCTCTTGCATCACGGTGCAGAGGAGTAATAATTACAAGTGCAGGCTCATGAGGTTCTGAAAGAGCCGGAATTATTTCTGATGTATTGAAATAAAAGCCGTTTGGTTCATTATAGCCGATACGTTTTGATATTGCAAGAAACATTTTATCGGGATAACATTTTTTTCTGAACTGTTCGGGATTTTCAAAGCTTCCTGCCCAGTCATCGCAAAGGCACAGGTCAAACCATTCCCAGTCGGGAATTATATGAGCAATTCTGTCAGCTTTATATATAAATTCATGCATTGAGCTTACTTCTGAAAGTTTTGCCGTACAGTTTGAATTGAGATAAAGCTCACTTAAAATATCATTTCTTGTAAATTTATCGATATATTCCTGAAGTCTTATATCAGAATCGCCGCACTGATACTGACAGCCGCAGCTTCCGCCGAAAATAATTTTCTGATGACCGATACAGGATTCAGTATTTTTTCCGGTTATAATTTTATAAAGGGCATTTACAGCCATCTGACCGAGCTGTTCATTTTTTCCTGCAACAGTAGTAATTGAGGGGAAATGTGCAACAGCACTGATACCGCCGTCATAGCCTGAAATCAGGATATCTCTCGGAGCGAAAATGCCCTCTGCCCTGAGAGTATCAAAAAGAGTTACCGCCATAACATCATTTCCGCATATAACAGCATCAGGTTTTTCGATATCACCCGAAGCGATTCTATGACCGAGAGCCGCAGCTTTTTCCTTCCAGAAGTCCCCGAAGAATATATCATTTTCATCAAATTTCAGATTATTGTCCTGCATAGCCTGTTTTACGCCGTAAAGGCGTTCATGTGATTCAGAATTGTTTTCAGGGCCTGTCAGACAGTAAATTTTTCTGCATTTATGAAATTTTATAAAATGTTCTGTCATAAGATACATACCGTCACGCTGAGGAACATTTATGCATGGAAAAGAACCTGCCTCACGTTCAAGGGTAACGCATGGGATATTGGTTTTTTCGATAAGATGAAAAACTTTTCTGAAAACACGGTTGCTTGAAAAATTTCCGGCAGCGAAGATTATTCCGTCAAGCTTTGCCTTTAAGACAAGAGTAAATATATTTTCCTCTCCTGCGACATATTCACTGTATCCGCTTGAATCTGCTGAATTAGTGGAATTAGTAAAAACGACAATATCATATCCCAGTCCTGAAGCCTGTTTATATATGCTGTTAAGAAGCTCCGAATGCAGTGCATTGGTTATTGCAGGTATAAGAACTCCGATTATGCCATGTGAATTCATAGCTGCCTCCGATAATTGCTGTAATTGGTATTGTTATATATATAATCATACTATATATATTAAATTTTGTCAATAATATATAAAAATCCCGTCAGCAGAAAAACTGACGGGAAAGATAAAAAAGTATTTTATTTTGCAATGAGCATATTTTTCATAATGCAAAGGTCATATATATCTGTTTTTGAGTCACCTGACAAATCAGCCGCCTGAGGTGCAGCAAGAGGTTCAGCAGATACAAGCCATTTTTTAAGCATTGTTATATCAATGATATTGAACTGACCATCTGCATTCACATCACCTGAAACAGAATCCTGTTTTGCAGCTGCCATAACAAAATAATTGACACAGTTTGCAGACTGTCCGTTGCTGCCGAGAGTTACAGTTTCGCCGGAGCTGAAATTTTTCTTATAGACGCTGAAAGTCACATCATTTGATGAAGAAACTGAAAGAGAAGTTTTATCCCATTGACTGAGCCATTCAGGAACAGGGTTTACTCTTGTATCAATGGCAATATATACTGAAATATCGTCACCGGCAGTGAACTGACCGCAGTTATCTGCAAAATATTTTGAATTGCAGGCAGTATTTATGCATTCAGTATTGCAAAGCTCGTCCGGAAGATTTACAGCAGTAAAATCCCTGTCACCGAAAACAGCAGAACCGTTACTGAAGTTCTGAGAAATTTTCCAGCCTGAAATATTTTCAGAATCATTTACCATAAGATTTTTAATCAGATTTCCGTCAAGAGCAGCGGCTTTGCGGCTGAATACGAAATTGTTTATATTGAAAAGGAAGCCTTCATCGCCTGTAAATTTAAGATAAAGGTCATGTTTGCCGGAAATTCTGCTTATATTGCATGAAACGTCAGACCAGTCCTGCCAGCCGCCTGTTTTCTGTATACTGCATTTTCCGGCTGGTGAGCCGTCAGTGCTGTCAGTATATATTTCAATGGCAGCTCCGTCCTGACCGCCTGCAATGCGAGCCTTAAAGCTTAAAGCACCATCATCGAAATCTATATTTTTAAACATGATATAGTCGCCGTTTTCGATATATCCTACATTCTGACCGCCTTCGGAGCAGTCCTCAGTTTTAACGCCGAGCTGGCTGTCAAAATTTTCGGCTTCAATGGTTTCAAAAGCTGATATCGGTTCAGAAACAGAGGTTTCAGGAGAAAGTTCAACGATTCCCTCCGGGAAAGAGTCAATTGTCAAATCATTTATATAGTATTCAATGTTCATATAGCCCTGACCGCAGTAATCGCCTTTATAGTCGTTCGGGTCATTCGGGTCAAGACCACGGGCAAGCTCCCATTCATCAGGCATACCATCATTATCGCTGTCTTTGATAGTTTTTTCAAGTACAGCCTCCGGATATTCATAAGTTACGCCGCACTGGATATTATATTTGCTGAGGGCTGACTGTGATGAATCATAAGCATCAGTACCGCTGCATGAGCCTGTACCTGTTTTTGTTTCCTCTGCACACTGCTGGTCTGTCTTTGTTCTTTTTTCAGGAGAGATTCCGTTTCCCGCAAAACTGATAACGTGTTCATAGGAATCAGCAGCACTCTCACAAGTCAGTACAGAAGATATATTTTCGCCATCTGACATAATGGTGAATGGTTCTGTTGATTCAGTATTGCTGCGGTTTTTGTCGCTGTGCTTGTATTGAATTGCAGACCAGTTATCGTCTTCTGAATTGCGGTATGAATCGTCCTTGTTGAGTATGCGGTTGCCGGACAGATACAGTTTAAAGTTATCCGATGACTGCACCTGTACATAATGATATCCGCCTGCCGTAGAATTTCCGGCTTTCAGTGTATTATTCACATAATTGACATGACCGATAGTTCCATAAGCGGTCTGATATCCCCAGTCATAGATAACGTTGTTAGTAAAGTCAGCTGTTTCTGTTCCGACAACTTTTCCACGAAAGTTTCTTGAAACATTATGGCATATAAGGTTGTGGTCAAATGTAAGATTGCTGCGTCCCATCATCAGACCGAAACCATGGACTCCTTTTACATGGCCGCCCCATGAGTTTGCAGGGCCGACAACGGAATACTGAACAGTATAATGGTCATTATTTGAATAGAGTCCCCATTGTTCGTCAGTAGTCCAGCCGAGTGAACAGTGGTCAACCATGGAATTTGAACCTTTTGCACCGCCCCATGCATCATTGCCGCTGCTTGTGGCATTATAAGGGCCGGGACGGGAGCTTATATAGCGTACAATGATATTGTCGCCGCCCATACCGAATTTATAGTTTTTAAGAGTTATTCCCGAACCGCCGGGAGCAGTCTGACCTGCAATCGTGATATTGCTGCTGCAAACGACATTACTTTTAAGTTCAATAGTACCGCTTACATCAAAGACAACAATTCTGTTTGACTGGCTTACAGCGTCACGGAAAGAGCCTGCACCGCTGTCATTGAGATTTGTGACATGATAGATTTCTCCGCCTCTGCCGCCTGTAGCGTATTTGCCGCCGCCAACAGCTCCGGGGAATGCAGGTATATTGCTTTCAGCTGCATTTACAGAGGAAGGCATTGAAGAAAGCATTGTAATTATTCCTGTAATAAGAGCAAGACTTGCTGAAAATAATTTCTTCATTATATAATCAATCCTCCTGATAATCTGTATATGTTCCGATTGAAGATTTATCTGAAACTCCGAGAAGGAACTGTTTCAAAGCGAGTATATCAGCGACATTTACCGTACCGTCACTGTTCAAATCAGAAGCAGCCGTTATTTTTGAAGGAGATTTTTTAAGATTCACAATATTTTCAGCCATGACAACATAGTCATATATATCAGCTTTTCCGCTGAAATTGAGGTCGCCGAGCATAATTTTATCTGATACCTTATCCTTTGTGAATACAAAATTGTTTATATTGAGAAGGTATCCGCTGCCGCCGACAAATTTAAGATAAACATTGTGAACGCCTTCAGTTTTTCTTATGCTGCAAACTGAATCAGTCCATTCCTGCCAGCTTCCCGAAGCTGAAAGACCGCATATTCCGACAGGTGAGCCGTTCATATCATCAATATATATTTCAATTCTTGCACAGTTTCCTTTTCCGGCAGTTCTTGCACTGAAACCTGATGCACCGTCAGCAAAATCAATATTTTCAAACATGATATAGTCGCCGTTTTCGATATATCCTACATTCTGACCGCCCTCGGAGCAGTCTTCAGTCCTTACTCCCTGCTGACTGTCGAAATCTTCAGCTTCAATTGTTTCAAATGCTGAATCTGATGAAGAATTTCCATTATAGTCAACGTTATCGCCTGCAAGTTCATTGAGATACATTTCAACATTTGTATAGTCATCAGCGGAAAGAGTTATCTTGTTGCCGTCAGAAGCATCATTCGGGTCAAGACCATGAGCCTTTTCCCAGTCATCAGGCATACCATCATGGTCGCTGTCAGCCGGAGCAGTGCTGCCTTTGAAATTGGAGCTGTTCGGATAGCCGCCTGCATCATTCTGACTGTCAATAATTCCTTTAAGACCCTGTTTACTGCCGGTATAGGTATATTTGTTATTTTTGACCTCATCAATATAGCGTGAATCTATATAGTCCCAGCCTGAAGGAGAAACCGCTCCTGCACCTGCATATGAAATAACGCTTTTATATGCATCATCAGCTGACTGAGTATTAACATATGATTCAAAGAAAGGAACATCGCTTCTTACATCGGCATCAGTTGAATTTTTTCCGCCTGATTTTGCACGACCCTTGTCCCATGCATTATCAGATGAATCAAGCAGAACAGTTCCGTCATATCCGACCATTTTATTTCCTGAAACATACATTTTCTGCATATCATAAGTGCCGAGTTCATTTCCATCAGTTGAAACGATATGAAGGCTTTCATTGCTTTCAGCACCGGCTTTATAGTAGTTGCCTACAAAATTGAGTCGTCTTGCACCGCCGTCAGTAGTTCTGTCTTTCCAGTTGTAAACAACATTATTTCTGATATCGAGCTGACCGCCATAAGTTTTAGCGTCCTGTTCCATAGCACCTGCAAGCGACCAGTTTCTTCCTGTACAGTCTATAAGGAGATTATGATGAAAACTTCCTGTATATCCGCTTATTGAAGCAGCAAATGCATGAGTTTCTGTGTTGTCCCTGCTGCTGCCGTCATAATGAACTGAATCGTGGAGGGATTCACCGATTATATTCCACTGGAATGAAATATTCTGAGCACTTCTTGAGCTGAAACCCTCATCTGTAGCCCATGATATTGAACAATGGTCTATTATTGAGTTGTTACAGCTTCCAAGACCCATACCGCCGGTGGATTTGCCATTCATATCGCCTACTCTTACACGAATGTCACGGATAATTACATCAGAAGAACCAAGAGCACCGAAATCATAATTTATAAGAGTTATTCCGTCACCGGGAGCAGTCTGACCTGCAACATATACATCGCCGCCGTCATCAGGAATGCAGAGCTGACTTTGAAGTTCAATAACTCCGCCTACTCTGAAAACGACTATTCTCGCACCTTTTTCGACTTCAAGAGCCTGACGCAGACTTCCTTCGCCGCTGTCATTGAGGTTTGTTACTTCAACAATTCTGCCACCCCTGCCGCCTCTTGCGAATCTGCCATAGCCTTCAGCAGTCGGAAAAGCGAGTCTGTTTACCATAAATGAATATACATCACCTTTTACTATGCCGTCAGCATTTACTTCATCAACTCTCCAGTAATAAGTATTCAATGATGAATAGCTGTCATCAAGAGCATATGATGAAGCAGTCTGATTTCCCCTGAATTCAGGAGATGATGTATCAGCGGAAAGAACCTTGTTATAGTCAGTGCCTATGTAAACATTATGACTGAGAGCATTTTTACCGGCTTTCCATGAAATGCCGTCCTCAATATTGACATGATTATTTTTATCTGAAGGAGAAATTTCCGAAATACCATTGAAAGGGTCAGCACCATCTATTTCAAAGCCGTTGAGCCATGCATTGTTCTGAGTACCGTTTTTGTCGGAACTGATAAGAACGGTTACTGTCTGATTGGCTTTTGCTTCAAAGACTGAGTATGCTATTCCTGCATTATTTTCGTCTGTAACTCTTGTCGGGCATGAAACTCCCGAAGCAGTAGTTTTTCCGTCTACGGATACTGAAACTGAACCTGAATCAGCATTATCAACGCAGCTGTGCCATGTTTTTATTGAATGAGTGCCGGCGGAAAGACCTGATATTTCAAGCTTTATCACTCCGCCGTTATCGCCGTCCTTAATAGTTACTCCGTCCATGGTAAGATAAGGGTAAATACCGCTCTGAAGCTGAAGTATCTTGCAGTTTACGCTGCGGATATCGCCTCCTGTATTTCCGCCGTTGCTGAGTCTGAATTTTACCCCATTAAATTCAGCCTCTGATGAAGCACCGCCTGCAACTATCCAGTTATCAGTATTTTTTGAATATGAAGCTTTTCTGCCGTCATTTGCATTGATATCAACAGTAACCCTCGGATTCTGAGCATCAGCAGCAGATGCATGAAAATTAGTATATCCGGCATTTCCTGCACATATAAGCAATGCAGCAAGAGCAGATATACATTTTTTTAGTATATTCTTTTTCATCATTAACCCCCGTTATTATAAACAATTATCTGATTTGTTTGTTCAGAAATTTATATAATTTAATCATACATTATAACGGGAGCAAATTCAATGCACTATTGAATTATGAAAATGACATTTTGAATTATAAAAAAAGCCGGATTAAAAAATCCGGCATAAAAAATTATTTCATATGATATGAATACTGGAGCATATCAACGCTGTAACCGGCAAGTCTGTTAAGCAGAGGGCAAACATCTTTTCTTGCCTGTTCAAGGTCATGCTCTCTGAAATTGCCGCATTCAATCTCAGTATTTCCTGGGATTTCGCCCTCATATTCAGATATAAAGCGGAAGCAGTCGAAAACAAGCTTTATAGCGTCCTCATGTGACATACCTCTTGTAAGCAGATAGAAGCCTGTACGGCAGCCCATAGGGCCTACATAGACGATATTTTCTTCAAACTGTGAACTGCGGGCATATGTAGCAAAAAGATGTTCGATTGTATGGATTGAAGGTGTTGAGAGGTAAACTCCGCCGTTAGGCTTTACCATTCTGATATCATAGGTTATGATATCGCCGTCAGTTCTTGAGATATACATACCTATACCTATTTTTCTGTGGTCAACCTGAAAGCTTGCAATTTTTTTCATTTTTATTCTCCTTTTCTGATTTATTATTTAAATAACGCTAATTTGATAACAAAATTTTATTATTTAAAGCAAGGAATTTTTCGTTTATTCTGTAGGGGCGAACTGTGTTCGCCCGTTGGAGTATGCTGTAAAACCTATCGGGCGAACACAGTTCGCCCCTACAAATAACAACAATCGAATTTGCGTTAAACAAGACTCAGCATATCATTTTTAATATCCGAAATCACTTCCGTTTTCTTACCTGTAAAAATATCATTGAAAACAAGTTTTCCGCAATGCAGAGCATGACGATTGATATCCTCGGCATTTCCGCCGTAAAGCTCATCACCTGCAAGAGGACAGCCTATATATGCGAAATGCACACGAATCTGATGAGTTCTTCCTGTTTCAAGATGAATTTCAACAAGAGAATATTTATCATTCTGCATAAGGGTTTTATAATGTGTAACGGCAGGTTTTCCGTCATCACGGACAGTTCTTATGATTATGGATTCAGACTGTCTTGCAATGGGAGCATTGACAGTGCCTGAAGGTTCTGTTCTGCCGCATACCACAGCATAATATGTCTTTATGATATTATTCTGGAGCATATTTGCTGAATGAGGATTTTTTGCAACGGCACAAAGACCGGAAGTATTTCTGTCAAGACGGTTCACAGGTCTGAAAGTTAGTTCAGGATAAAGGCTTGCAAAATAGTTTCCGAGAGTATCTCCCTGATGTTTTATTGAAGGATGTACAGGCATATACGGAGGCTTGTCAAAAACGACCATATAATTATTTTCATAAGCGGCAGGAACATCAAGGCTGCCGTTTGGTTCAAGAAAGCTTGAATCATTTATATTAAGGCAGATTACATCGCCTTTTTCAACAGTATCTATGGAACGGACAAGAATACCGTCCCTTGTCATTCCGTCAGGCTGACGCTTTAATTTTCTAAGGAGTCTTGCTGAAATACCTTTATATTTCAGAAAATTCTCAACTGTTGACGGAGTTTCTTCATTGTAAATATATTTTATCTTCTGCATTATAGCTTTACCTGTCTTTGGAGCTTAGTATATCTTCAGCAAACACGCTGTACCATGTAAGGAAATGAGCCGCTGTAAACGGAACTGTTACTATAAGCAAAGCCGAAAGTGCCGGAAGGAAAAATCTTATAACAAGCCTGAAAAAGCGGTATCTGTTTCCATGCATACAGCGGAATGAAAAGGCTGCGGCTGAAAATATATTTTTGTCTGGATATTTTATTATTATAAACGGAACAAGGAGCAGTCCGGTAAATACATATACTGCGGCTGCAAGGAAAAACAATGCAGAAAGCATTGAATAAAAGCTTATTATCATAAAAGCCTCACTGTCAGCACTATTGTATGCCATTGCAAGATATCTGAAAGACAGATATGTCATAAATGCAGACGGCAGAAACATCAGAAAATCGGCTGTTCTTAAAAAAAGCCACATGAAAGCAGTTTTTAGGCTGAATCTGAAAGTATTTTTTTTAATTCTGCACAGTCCATTGCTTTCAGTTACCGAGCAAAGCAGTCTGAATATTGAATCAACAGCCGGAACGAGCATTATGAATTCCATTATATAAAAACAGATATTAAGGATTCTCCATGGCAGCCACCTTGGCATAAAAAGCTCATCAGCGGTAATAAAATTTCCTGAAAGCAGTATATATGCACAGGTAAGTTCAGCAGTTTTTCTGATAAGGATAATAAGAACATACAGAGTTGTCAGAACAGAAATGTTTTTATATTTTCCGCAGAAAATACGTTTTGCCTTTAATTTTATTTCCCCGACAGACATAATTCATACCAACGCTCCCTGATAATTCAACGCAAGTCCGACTAAAAGCTATCGAATCTGCGTTATTTTATGTAAATATCAGTCAAATTCTGTTTCCGAGCCGTAATATGGTACTTTTCCGAGCACTTCAAAAGCCTGTGACCTCTGCCACATCTGGGCAGTCACTAAAACCTCAAAGCCTTCACCGGCATCGCATACAAGGTCTTTCGGATTATATTTCGGGATTCCGAAGCAGCTTACCATATTGCTTACTATTCCGGAATGAGTAATAATTGCACAGTGAGTAAAATCCTCTGACATCATATTAAGAATTATCTGATTGAGAGCAGAAAAGACTCTTAAAGTCATTTCCTGAATACTCTCACCACTCGGAGGAGTATTGTCTATACCGCCCTTGAGCCATTTTTTATAATCGTCACGGTTTATAAGGTCATCAACACTTTTTCCCTCAAAATCGCCGAGGTCGAGTTCACGCAAATCGTTTACGGTTATCATTTCACGGTCAGGGAAAAGTATTTCAGCGGTTTCAGTACATCTTTTCAGAGGACTGCTGTAAACACGCTGAACCTTTGGGTATATAAATTCATCAGTTTTTTCGATAAGTTCTTTTTTTCCGGATTCGCTGAGAGGATAATCAGTTTTTCCTATATATATTCCAAGGTCATTTGCAGCAGTTCTTCCATGTCTGAATATGCTTAATCTGTAGCCCATCATAAAAAAATTCATCTCCTTATATAAAAAAAGTAAACTTTCTTTAATTTTTCTATTTACAAAGCACAATATTTTATTATATAATAAATTTATCTTTATGCAGTATCGCACTGCGGCAAATATATATTAACATTTTTAAGTTATAAATTGAATAATAATTTATAAAAAAATTATGAATAAAAAATTATAATTGATATCTGACTCTAATATTATGCGTTATACTGCTGATTATATGCAGTGTTGATTTTTATAAATGCTGTAAAATTAACGCAAATTCGATGAATTATTTCTGTAGGGGCGACCATTGGTCGCCCGCCTGAAATTCCGGTGAATCCAACGGGCGACCAATGGTCGCCCCTACAAAATATAAGGGAAATCCTATATTTTTAATTATAAAATTTTGTCGTCGAATTAGCGTTAAAATTAATATCAAGGAGGCTGTTCATGAAAAAATTAAACTGTATCCATATCAGTCATTTCAAGAATACAGATGACTGCAAATGTGAAAAGCTCACAGTTCCGCCGAAAGTCAGGATTCCGATGTCAATGCATATGGGAGTGCCGTGTGAACCTGTCGTAAAGGTCGGTGATACCGTCCTTGTTGGTCAGAAAATCGGTGATTCATCAGCACCGTTTTCAGTTCCCGTCCATTCCGGAGTATCCGGAAAAGTAATTTCAATCGGAAACATGGTTTCTGCAAACGGAAACGTATGCAAATGCATTGAAATTGAAACTGACGGAGAACAAAAGCTTCTGCCTGAACTTCATCCATATGAGATAAAGGACAGGGAAAGCCTTGTAAAAGCTGTAAGAGAGGGCGGAATATGCGGAATGGGAGGTGCAGGCTTTCCGACTCATATAAAGCTCAGTCCTAAGACGGATATTGATAAGCTTATTATAAATGCGGCTGAATGCGAACCATACATAACATCTGACTACAGGCTTATGATTGAAAAGACTGATGATATAATAAACGGGATAAAAATGGTACTTGATGCAATGAATATCCCTGAAGCCGTAATTGCCGTTGAAAACAACAAACCTGCCGCAATATCGGCTCTCAGGGAAAAATGCAGTTCTGACAAAAGAATAACAGTAAAGGAACTTGACTCATCATATCCGCAGGGAGCAGAAAAAGTTATAATCTGGTCAGCTGCCGGAAGAATTGTTGAGGAGGGAAAACTCCCGTCCGACTGCGGAGTAATAGTGCTTAATGTATCAACAGCGGCTGAAATATATCATTTCTGCACAACCGGAATACCGTTTGCAAGCCGCCGCCTTACAGTTGACGGTGATGCAGTAAAGAAAAAATGCAATATTGAAGTACCAACAGGAACTCCTGTTTCATATATCCTTGACTATGCAGAGGCTGACCGTGACAGTATATCAAAGCTTATAAGCGGAGGCCCTATGATGGGAATGTGTCTGCCGTCAGAAGATTATCCTGTAACCAAGACTATGAATTCACTTCTTGCACTGAAAAAATACAAAGAACCTGTAAAAACTGCCTGCATAAGATGCGGAAGATGCATAAAAGCCTGTCCTTTCGGGCTTATGCCTGCTGAAATCGAAAGAGCATACAAGGCAAAAAATATTGAATTGCTTAAAAAACTGAAAGTAAATCTCTGTATGAACTGCGGCTGTTGCAGCTATGTCTGTCCGGCAGACAGAAATCCCGCTGAACTCAATCAGCTTGCAAAGACTCTTATACCACGAAAATAGAAAGGATGGATTATGTGAATAATTTATTGAAAGTTTCCCCCTCTCCGCATATACATACAAATATGACAACACAGCGGATAATGCTTTGTGTAATAACAGCACTTCTTCCTGCATCAGCAGCATCAGTATATTTTTTCGGGATAAGAGCATTGCTTCTGATTGCTGTATGCATTATTTCCGCAGTTATTTCTGAACAGTTATGCTGTACTCTGATGAAAAAGAAATCCACTGTTTCAGATTTAAGTGCCTGTGTAACAGGACTTCTTCTTGCACTTAATCTGCCTGCAACGCTTCCTCTCTGGCAGGCGGCACTTGGTTCATTTATAGCAATAGCAGTTGTAAAGCAGCTTTTCGGCGGACTCGGACAGAATTTTGCCAATCCGGCAATAACTGCAAGAATAGTGCTTATGCTTTCATTCACAACCCAGATGACTCACTGGGTAAAGCCGTTTTACTGGAAAGATTCCGCAGATGCAGTAAGTTCGGCTACTCCTCTTGTAACGGGAGATGCTTCATATTATGACCTTTTTACAGGCAATGTCGGAGGCTGTATCGGTGAAACAAGTGCGGCTGCACTGCTGATAGGCGGCATATATCTCATTATCAGAAAAATAATATCTCCGTCAGCACCTCTTGCATTTATAGGAACTGTAGCACTGTTTTCATTCATAACCGGCGGTGACCCTTTATATCAGATACTTTCAGGAGGTCTTTTCATAGGAGCATTTTTTATGGCAACCGACTATGCAACAACTCCTGTAACTGAAAAAGGACGTGTAATATTCGGCATAGGCTGTGGAATAATCACATTTGTAATACGAAAATACGGAAATTTTCCGGAAGGAGTTTCATTCTCAATACTTATCATGAATATCATAACTCCATATATAGACAGCTTCACACGTACAAAGGTTTTCGGAGCAGTAAAGGAGGAAAAGGCTGATGCGTGAAAATATAAAGCCTCCCATTGTGCTTGCAGTTATATGTGCAGTAGTCTGTTCACTGCTTATAATAGCATATAATGCAACTTATGTTGATACTACAGGAGTAATAACTGATAAGCTTCAGGAATGCCTTGACAATATCTTCGGAAGCAATACATATGAAATGGCAAAGAATGATGACGGTTCGCTCCTGCTCTATGACGGAATAACTTCAGTTATGTATGATTCAGACGGTGATGTGGCATTTGAAATAATCGCTGACGGCTATTCAAAAGGAGGTCTTGATGTAATAATAGGATTTGACCCTGAAGGAAATGTAAAAGGCATAGAATTTGTTTCAATCGGTGAAACTCCCGGACTCGGCACAAAGGTAAAGGAAAGCTCATTTCTTGAACAGTTTATCGGAAAAAATTCATCTGATTTTGAAATTCAGGCTGTAACCGGAGCTACATACTCCTCAAAAGGCATGAAAAATGCTGTATCACTTGCCATTGATACTTATAACAATCATAAGGAGGAGATACTCAATGCAGTACATTAAGGAATTTACCAAAGGAATAATACGTGAAAATCCTAATCTTGTATCTCTGCTTGGAATGTGTCCTGTACTTGCAGTTACTACTCAGGCAATGAACGGGCTTGGAATGGGACTTGCAACAACATTTGTTCTTGTATGTTCAAATGCAGTTATTTCGGCAGTAAAGAATATTATCCCAAAAGCTGTGCGTCTGCCGTCATTTATAGTTATAATCGCAGGATTTGTAACGCTTATAGAATTTCTTATGAAAGGATATCTGCCGTCACTTTATGACAGTCTTGGAATATTCCTCTCGCTTATAACGGTAAACTGTATCATTCTCGGCAGAGCAGAAGTATTTGCCTGCAAGAATAAAATATTCCCGTCAATACTGGACGGACTCGGAATGGGACTCGGATTTACACTTTCACTGTTTTTAACAGGTTCTTTGCGTGAAATTCTCGGGGCAGGCACATGGCTTGCAGGCTCAGCGGCTGAAATAAATATCCCGATAGAACCTATGAGTGTATTTATCATGCCGGCAGGAGGATTTTTTGTACTTGGCTGTATAATTGCCGCAGTAAGCAAAATATCAGCAAAAAAACCGCCTAAGGAAATCGGCTGCGGAAACTGTCCGTCTGCTGAAAGCTGCAAAATGAAAGGAGAATGCGGAAAATGATGAAAAGTCTTATAGTAATTATGATATCAGCAGTGCTTACCGATAACTTTGTACTCTCAAAGTTCATGGGAATATGTGCATTTCTTGGAGTTTCCAAAAAAGTTTCATCAAGTATCGGAATGGGTCTTGCAGTAATTTTTGTAATGACCTGTGCAGCAGCCATTACATATCCGATATATTATTTTCTGCTTGAAGGACTCAATGTAACATATCTTAAAACAGTAATCTTCATACTTATAATTGCACTTTTCGTCCAGATAGTTGAAATGATAATAAAAAAGAAAATGCCGTCATTATACAGTATGCTCGGAATATATCTTCCTCTTATAACAACAAACTGTGCAGTACTTGGTGTAACAATTCTCAATATAGACAACTCATATAACTTTGCTGAATCAATAGTAAACGCTGTATTTGCAGGTATAGGCTTCACTCTTGCACTGCTTTTGTTTTCAGGAGTGCGTTCAAAGCTTGAAACAGCGGATATACCTGAAACATTCAAGGGAGTTCCCGCTACTCTTATAGCGGCTTCAATAGTTTCCCTCAGCTTCATGGGATTTTCAGGACTGGTTGGTTAAACTGACGGAAAGGATTTTATTATGTTTGAAATATATATACTTCCCGTAATAATATTTACTGCTGTAGGCTGTATTGCAGGGATTCTGCTGACTGTATGCTCAAAGATATTTGAAGTAAAGACAGATGAACGAATTGAAAAAATAGTTGATGTTTTACCGAAAGCAAACTGCGGCTCATGCGGATTTGCAGGCTGTGAGGACTATGCAGGAGCTATTGTCAGCAATAATGCGGAAATCACACTCTGCCGCCCGGGAGGAGCTGAAAGTGCCGCTAAAATCGGTGAAATAATGGGCAGAACTGCCGGAAATATGACAAGAACAACTGCTTTTGTGCATTGCAGGGGAAACTGCGGAAATTCACCAAAAAAATTTGAATTTGACGGGATTCAGTCATGCAAAGCTGTAAAACGCTTTTACGGCGGTGACGGAAGCTGCATATACGGCTGTATCGGACTGGGCGACTGCGTTTCAGTATGCACTGAAGGAGCTGTAAAAATAACTGACGGAATTGCTGAAATCTGTCCTGATATGTGCATGAGCTGTGCAAAATGCGTAAAAGCCTGTCCAAACGGAATTATTTCCATAAAACCGTATGATATAAAAACAGCTGTAAAATGTTCCTCAAAGGATAACGGCAAAAATACAAAGGCTGTATGTTCAAACGGCTGCATAGGCTGTAAGATATGCGAAAAGCAGTGCGGAAATGATGCCATTCATGTAGTTGATTTCCATGCAGTAATTGATTATGACAAATGCACCGGCTGCGGGAAATGTGCTGAAAAATGTCCTGTAAAGGCAATTTCAGTCTGAAATATTATTTATCAATAAAAAAATCCCTGTAGAAAGGGATTTTAAACAGCTCCCCTTTTATCAGACAAGACAAAAGGGGGGATTTTTATAAAATGCTGATTGCTTCTTTAAGGTTCATAAACGATACATCACTTATTTTTACAATGTTTTTCCATTCATCAGCTGACGATTCATCATAAAGGGCAACTGTATAGAATCCGGCTTGTGAAGCAGTTTCAATACAGTGAAGTGAATCTTCAAAAACAGCTGTTTCAGACGGCAGAGTTCCAAGCTTTTCAGCGGCTTTTATATAGATAAGAGGGTCAGTTTTTCCTTTTCCTACATCTGAACAGGTAAGGATAAATTCAAACCGTTCATTTATCCCGAGTCTTTCAAGTGCAGACATTGCAAGTGACGGATATGTTGATGTAGCTATGCAGCACGGGATTTTATGAATTTCAAGATAATCAAGGAAATATATAGCATAAGGCTTCAGAGGCACTTCATATGCATACTGGTCTGCAACAATCTGTTCTATACGGTCAATAACATACTGCTGTGAATGACTGAGATTAAATCTTTCAATAAAATATGCTGATGAATCCTCAATACTCATTTTCTTTACCTTTTCAGAAATATCCGCAGGAGCTTCAATGCCGTTTTCAGCAAGGAATATCCTGTCAACATTATACCATACAGGCATTGAATCAATAAGAGTACCGTCAAGGTCAAATATAACGGATTTTATCATATCAACACTCCTTGTTTATCTGTCTGCTGTATTAAAATCAACACAAATTCAACAATGAATTTGCGTTAATTAAGATTGCTGCTTATCTCTGTTCAGTCATATTTGTGATGCCGATTTTTGCTCTGTAATCAGTTTCAGTAGGCTGTATTTCAGTAGTTGCAAGACTGTATATATCTGTTGCAAATGCTTCAAGCTCTGAATATCTCTTACAGTTTTCATCAAGTTCACCGAGTTTTGAAAGAGATGTTGCAAATGGTATTGCAGCTTTTCCCTTGGCTTCGGCAAGAATATCCGTACCTCTGTCATTTACGGCAAGGATTCTTCCATATGGAGGGAGTATATCAAGGTCACTTTTTCTTATGCCTATTAAAGCACTTAAAAGGATTCTTCTTATCCTTGACATAGGATATCTTTTTGTTTTAATATACTTCATCATATTTTCAAGAGAATTTTCAGTACTTGCCTTTATTATACGGTATTCAAGACCCTGCCCCACATCAGGAACATCTGCAAGAGTATCCCTGTCAATCATACGCATGGCATAAATAATAATTCTCTCAAGATTATTTATATCAGCGATATTTCCCGTTTTAAGAGCATTGCTTATCATAGCTCTTGAATACGGCGGCAGCATATTTTCAAATGATGTGAAATTTTGTTCAAGTACAAGATTTCTGATATATGAAGCACTTGCAAAATTGCCAAATTCGCCCATCTGGTCATGGCCGACACTCATTCTCTTGACAGTGAACGGTTTTATTGATGAATTAAGATTTTCGATTGCCTTTAAATATTCGACAGCAAGAACATTGTTTGCACCTTTGAAGATATCAGCCACTCTTTTATAATATTTTTCAACAAGACTTATAATTGCGGCAGGATACGGCATACCATTTTCGAGCAGTTCTTTAAGTTCAGGATTCTGAGAACATATTCTGCTTGCCTGAGCAGCAGCCTGAAGTTTTTCAAGGCTTCCGCATTCGCTTCCGAATGAAATTTCATTGACACAGCCGAGTGAATCAAGAAGATATACAGCTCCTCTTGCAAAGGTTTCCGCATTTGACATGGCATATGCGACAGGAAGCTCTATAACAAGGTCAGCACCGCATTTTACAGCAGTTTTTGCACGTTCAAATTTATTTATCAGAGCGACATCTCCACGCTGAACGAAATTTCCGCTCATTACTGCCACGATATGCGTAGCACCGTTCTGTCTTGTTTTCTGAATATGATAAAGATGACCATTGTGTATTGGGTTATACTCACATATTATTCCTGAAATTTTCATTTTATCACTCCTGTATTATAAAAAGCGGAAAAATCCGCTGTTATTCAGCATATTTTTAACGCCAATTCGGCAACAAAATTTTATGATTGAAAATAAGAAATTTTTTTCATAATCTGTAGGGGCGACCATCGGTCGCCCGTTGAGGCATGCTTTGAACCGAGCGGGCGACCAATGGTCGCCCCTACTATTTCAAAAGTAAAATAAGACTATATTTTTTTGTCTAAAAAGCTGATTTTCAGGGAAAACTATTGCATTTTTCACTTTTTGGTATATAATAATACTGGTGAATATGTCAAAAAAACAAGAATAATGTGACATAGCCTCAAAAATTTTTTTAATTGAAAGGATATGTAAAAATGAAAATTCTCGTAATCAATGCAGGTAGTTCATCTCTTAAATATCAGCTTATTGATATGAATGATGAATCAGTAATCGCAAAGGGCAACTGTGACAGAATCGGTATAGACGGTCATATCTCCCATAAAACCGGTGACGGCAGAAAATTTGATGCTGACTGCAATTTCCCGACTCATACTGAAGCTTTCCAGAAGCTTGTTGAAACCCTTACAACCGGTGATGCCGCTGTTATAAAAAGCATGGACGAAATTTCAGCTGTAGGTCACAGAATAGTTCAGGGTGCTGAAGTATTCTCAGAAACCTGTCTTGCAACTGATGAAGTAATTGATAAAATTGATGACCTCGCAGAACTCGCTCCTGTTCACAATCATCCTCATGCACTTGCTCTCAGAGCCTGCAAGGCTGTAATTCCTGAAGGTGTTCCGCAGGTAGTTGTATTTGATACATCATTCCATCAGACAATGCCTGAAAAAGCATTCATGTATGGTATTCCTTATGAATGCTATGAAAAATTCAGCGTCCGCAAATACGGCTTCCATGGCACTTCACACAGATATGTAACCGGTGAACTTGCAAAAGTTATGGGAAAAGATATCAAAGACCTTAAAATTGTTTCATGTCATCTTGGAAACGGTTCATCAATAACAGCTGTTCAGGGCGGAAAATCAATTGATACATCAATGGGATTCACTCCTCTTGACGGTCTTATCATGGGTACAAGATGCGGAGCTGTTGACGCTTCAGCCGTTACATTCATTCAGTCAAAGCTCGGACTCAGCCCTTCAGAAACAAGTGACTATCTCAATAAGAAATCAGGCTTCCTCGGCGTTTCAGGTATTTCAAGCGACAACAGAGATATTGAAGAAGCCGTAAAGCATGGCGACCACAGAGCACAGCTCACTGCTGATATGCTCACATATGAAATCAAGAAATATATCGGTTCATATGCAGCTGCTATGGACGGTCTTGATGCAGTAGTATTTACAGGCGGTATCGGTGAAAATGCTTCATCTGTACGTGAAGGTGCTTGTGAAAATATGGATTTTTTCGGAATTAAGATTGATTCTGAAATAAACAAATCAGTAAGAGGAAAAACTGCAAAAATCTCAACTCCTGATTCAAAGGTTGAAGTATGGGTAATTCCTACTAATGAGGAACTTCTCATTGCCCGTGATACTCTTGCACTTATCTCAAAATAATTTTCGGTCTGCATTAAATTATATCATTTATAGTGAAAAATTGCAATACCGCATAAAAAAGGCGTTTTTAACAAACGTCTTTTTTTATGCCGAAAAATATATTTAACGCAAATTCTATAGTTGTTTTTCTGTAATTCCTTCATCTGAAATTCGGATTAAATAATATGCAAATTCGATGATTGTTATTTGTAGGGGCGACCATTGGTCGCCCGCCGGATTATGGTTAAACAATAGGTTCGATATTTGTTTTCTGTACGGAAAATCATTGGTTATCAGCATGAAATTCTGGTAACTGCAACGGGCGACCAATGGTCGCCCCTACAGAGAAAAATTTTTATCAGCTTATATCAGCCATTTCAAGATAATCGCTGCCGAATTCAGATATAAAATCCTTTCTTCCCTGAAGATTGTCACCAAGCAAAAGGTCAAATACCTCTGCTGTATGCTGGATATCATCAGCATTTATCTTTATAAGCCGTCTTGTATCGGGATTCATGGTAGTGAGTGACATCATTTCAGGCTCATTTTCACCAAGACCCTTTGAACGCTGGAGCGTATACTTTTCCCTGCCGATTTTTTTGAGTATATCAGTCTTTTCCTTTTCCGTATATGCAAAATACGTCTTGTTTTTGGTTGTTATCTCAAAAAGAGGAGATTCTGCAATATACACATATCCTTCATCAATAAGAGTAGGAGTCAGCCTGTAAAGCATTGTAAGAATAAGCGTTCTTATCTGAAATCCGTCAACATCGGCATCAGTACATATTATTATCTTATTCCATTTGAAGGTATCAAGGCTGAATGATGAAAGTTCCTTGTTGGCTTTGGATTTGACTTCAACTCCGCAGCCGAGAACTTTTATAATATCTGTTATAATATCATTTTTGAATATCTTGTCATAATCGGCTTTAAGGCAGTTGAGAATTTTTCCTCTTACAGGTATAATAGCCTGAAATTCGGCTTCTCTTGCAAGCTTTACCGCACCAAGAGCCGAATCACCCTCAACTATATAGAGTTCACGTCTTGAAACGTCTTTTGTACGGCAGTCAACGAATTTCTGAACCATATTTGAAAGGTCAATAGTGCCTGCAAGACGTTTTTTAAGATTGAGTCTTGTTTTTTCAGCATTTTCACGGCTTCTCTTGTTTACAAGAACCTGTTCAGCAATTTTAATTGCTTCATCAGGATTTTCTATAAAATAGACCTCAAGATTATGCTTTAAAAATTCTGTCATTGCCTCATAGATAAATTTATTGTTGATAGCTTTTTTAGTCTGGTTTTCATATGAAGTCTGGGTAGAAAATGATGATGAAACAAATATCAGACAGTCCTCAATATCCGCAAAAGTAATTTTTGCTTCATTTTTAAGATATTTTCCGTTCTGTTTGAGATAGCTGTCTATCTGTGAAACGAATGCCTGTTTTACAGCCTTTTCAGGAGAACCTCCGTATTCAAGAAAACTTGAATTATGATAATATTCAATTTTTCTGATTTTATTTGAAAAGGTAAGAGCAACCGAAATTTTAACCTTATAGTCATTTCTGTCTGCACGGTCACGTCCGACTTTTTCGCAGTGCCAGTTCTGAACTGAAGTTATATTCTGATTATCAGCAATTTCATTGACATAATCAACTATGCCGTTTGAATATATAAATTCCTCCTCGGAAAATCCGCCGTTTTCGTCCTGAATTTTTAAAACAAAAAGCAAATCAGGATTTACTACCGCCTGACGTTTAAGAATATCCCTGTAAAAATCATCAGGAATATTTATATCAGTAAAAACATCAAGGTCAGGCTTCCAGCGAGTTTTAGTACCGGTTTTATGAGCCTTTACAGGAGTCTTTGAAAGTCCTCCGACATTTTCTCCTTTTTCAAAATGAAGATTGTATCTGTAATTATCCCTGTATACTTCAACGTCCATAAATTCCGATGAAAACTGAGTTGCACAGAGTCCAAGACCATTGAGTCCGAGCGAAAACTCATAGGTATCAGCTGAATCATCATATTTTCCGCCGGCATAGAGTTCACAGTAAACCAGTTCCCAGTTATATCTTTCTTCACCCTTGTTGTAGTCAACAGGGCAGCCTCTGCCGAAATCCTCAACTTCTATTGTATTGTCATTATATTTTGTTACTATTATTTTATTTCCATAGCCTGCACGGGCTTCATCTATTGAATTTGAAATTACTTCAAATACTGAATGTTCACAGCCGTCAAGCCCGTCCGAGCCGAAAATAACGGCAGGTCGTTTTCTTACCTTGTCAGCACCCTTGAGCATTGTAATGCTTTCATTACCGTAATCCTGTTTTGTTCCAGCCATATACTCACCTTTATAATATTATTTTAACGCCGATTCAACAACAAAATTTTATAATTGAAAATATGGGATTTTCATTATATTTTGTAGGGGCGACCATCGGTCGCCCGTTAGATTCAACAGAATTTCAGGCGGGCGACCAATGGTCGCCCCTACAAAAAACAATTCATCGAATTGGCGTTATTTTAAGTTCAAACCATATTTTTTGTTATAACCTGAAATATCTGAGAAAAATATTCATTCAGGGGCAATGTTGCTCCCGAATGTTTTCCGTTTAAAATTTCCCTGTAATATTTGTTTTCAAACATTTTCTTTGTGAAATCATGATAATCTATGATTTCATCGCATTTGCCTGTAATCGCATAAACATTGTCTGTGCTGATTTTATGAAGTTTGGAAAATTCCTTTACAAACGGCATTATATCTCCCTCAAATCCGAGTCGTGGCAGAGTAACAAACGGCATAAGACATGGATTTACAAGTATTGCAGGGATACTGTATTCTGCCGAAAGAACTGCTGCAAAAAATCCTCCAAGACTCGTTCCGACAACTGCATCGGGTTTCTGTTCAGAAATGATATTTTCCAGAAAGCCGAATATTTCATCAGTTTCAGTATGGTCATAGTCAATGGCAGGACTTATTGTTTTGTACCCGAGTTCATGGAGTGCGGAATATGCACTGTTTGCGGAATTTCCTTTATAGCCGTGAATATTCAGAATTTTCATATAATTTTCTCCTTATGCTGTGAATGATACAGCACACCAGCCGTCAGCTTCCCTGATATCATTCATTGAAAATCCGGCATTTTTCACAGCTTCAACAACTTCGTCCTTACGTTCAGTAATTATTCCTGAGATTATAAGCGTACCGCCTTTTCTTATGAATTTCATGAAAAGACTGCTCATAGCTATCAGAACATCTGCAACAATATTGGCAGTTATAAGGTCATATCCTTCACCGATTTTTTCTGCAAGCTGACTGTCATTTATAACATTTCCGCAGTAAGCAGTATATTTATCAGCATCAATATTATTTTTTGCAGCATTTTCAATTGCAGTAGCCACTGAATTTTCCTCAATATCAACAGCAACAGCCGACTCTGCACCGAGCAGCAATGCTCCGATTGAAAGGATACCGCTTCCGCAGCCGAGGTCAAGAACTCTGTCACCTTTTCTGAGAGCCTTCTCCATTATTTCAAGGCAGAGTCTTGTAGTATTATGCTGACCCGTTCCGAAACTTGATGCAGGGTCTATTTCAAGAATAGTTCTGCCGTCATTTTCATTGTATTCCTCCCATGATGGTTTTATCAGGAGTTTTTCACCGACTTTTACAGGCTTGAAATATTTTTTCCAGTTATTAGCCCAGTCTTCTTCTTTTACGCTGTCGCTTTCAATGGCGAGTCTGCCGAAAAGGTTTTCGCTGTCATTTTCTTTAAGAGTATTAATAATATTTCTGAGAGCCGCAAACATTTCAGCTCCCTGAGCATTTTCAGGAATATAGACTGTAACACAGGTTTCACAGTCTGAAAGACCCATCAAATCTTCATCTATGTAATCCCATTTACCCTCTTTATTTTCAAGAAATTCATTGAAATCCTCTGAATCCCTGATAACAAAGCCCTTTATTCCTATATCCATAAGATAAGCAGTAAGGGGTTCTATTCCATAAGTTGATGTCATAATATTTACTTCTGTCCAGTTCATAAAAATAAATTCCTCCTGATTAAATCAATATAACGCAAATATACTGTAGGGGCGAGCGGCAAACTGCCGCCTGTAATCTTGTAAAATGGTTTTACCAGAATTTCATGCTGATAACCAATAATTTTTCATACAGAAAACATATATCAAATTTATGGTTGAACCATAATCTGGCGGGCGACCAATGGTCGCCCCTACAGAAATAACCGTTAAATTTGCGTTATTTTACAAATTGCAGACTGCAAGCCTGCCATTCACGCTGAATAATAATATAACATAAAAAAAACAAGTTGTAAAGCATAACCGATAAAATTAAAAACCGTTCTTTCGCCATGAAAGAACGGTTTTTCATATAAAAATCTTAATTTTTTCAATTAACCGATTTTTTCTTCAAGAAGTTCAAGGTCTGTAACAGTAATTTTTCCGTCGCCGTCAAGGTCTGATATAGCTATTTCAGCGGCAGTAAATACTCTGTTGTTTGTAAGTTCCTGCTGAAGAAGTATATAGTCATTTATTGTAATATATCCATCACCATTTATATCGCCGACTGCTACGCTCTTTTCACAGAGTTTTGCATAATCAAGGTTAATCCAGCCTTCATTGCCTTTATAGATGATTTTTCCCCAGTTATCTTCATTTACTTCAATAACATCAAGTTTTGCATATCCAGGAATTCTGCATATTGTATCGTATGAAACTCCTGCACCTTTTCTGAGATTTACCTGGTCGAAAGTAAGATATTTGCCTGTACGGTCATTTTCAACGGATTTTTCTTCTATTTCGCCGTCATATGAAGTATAATCCATGCATATCCAGCCTGTTTTTCCGTTATATTCAACCTTGCCCCAGTTATCCTTTATTTCAGTAACAGGGAGAGTTGTTGAAACAGGAACTATAAGCTGTGATTTTGAATTTATATCAGCTTCCTGACGGAGATTAAGGTCTGCAACAGTGCTGTAAAGACCTGTAGTAAAGAAAGGAACTACTCCGCCGTAAGATGTATAGTCAAGGCTTATCCAGCCTTCAACGCCGTTATATGAGATTTTTCCCCAGTTATCCTTTATTTCATATGCAAAAACAGATGTATTTGCAGGAACTGCTCCGAGAATCTTATTCTGCTGACCCGGATTGCTTCTGATATTGATAACATCACTGCTTGTATATCTGCCTTCTGAATAAACAGTCTTTACAGCTTCAGCTTCTGTTGTAACAGCTACAGCAGTTTCTTCAAAAGGAACTGTAGTTTCAGCCGGCTGAGTTTCAGCAGCAGCGGCAGTTGTTTCATCAATAACCTCTTCAGTAACAGCAGCGGTTGTTGTTGCAGCTGTTGTAGTCTTTACAGCGGCAGTTGTAGTAACAGCCGGTTCAGTAACTACAGGAGCAGCTGTTGTTTCAGCCGGAGCAGCCGGTTTTGATGAAGATGAAGCAGCTCCCTTGAAAAGTCTTATCTGACCTACGCCTGAAGCGTCATATACTGAGAAAAGGTCTGTATTAGTGCCTCTTGCAGGGTCAATCATATATACAGTACCATTTTCAACTCTGTCGATTGCAACCCAGTGACCGCCGTATTTTACTGAAACAGCGGCATAATATCCTGAATCGAGGTAAGAAGCTATTTCAGAAGTCTTTGCTGATTTTGAACCTGAAATAGTTCCGCCGCCCTGATATGTAAAGCTTCCAGCCATTCCTGTTGCAGCAGACCAGCGGATATTGCCATAGCCGTCAAAGCCGCCGTTTGAGCTGAGGAAGTTACAGAGTTTTCCAGGGTCGAAACTGTTATCTGAAACGCTTCCTGAATGAACCATGAGTATAGCAACAGAAGTTACTGCACAGCCTATTCTTGAAAGAGTCTGACCGCTTGAGCCAAGGTAAACGCTTCCCCATCTTGAGTCGCCCTGTTTCCATGATTTATATTCGCTTGTATCAGCACTTGCAGCAATCATATTGAAGCTTGTACCAGCCATTGTAACTGCACACATAAGTGCAAGAGCGAAAGTTCTTTTAATTTTTATTTTTAAGTTCTTCATTTTTAATCAATCCTCCGTTTTCTGCTGACATAACAGAAATAAGTGTATAAAATACAATTCTCAAAACTACAATTACTATTATAGCATTTTATGCTGTCGAATGTGTGAATATTCTGTAATATTTGAATAGCAATCCGCAACAAGATGTTGTGAAATTTCATTTATTTTTATATAATATGACGGTTTTAAATGAATTTTCTTTTAAAATGGTTACAACACTGTAATTTTTGCGGGTAAAAGGTTACATTCTGTAATAATTAAGTTATAGAATAATTACAATGAAAATGCAGAAAATAACTATAAAAATAATCATGCCGGATATAAAAATTGCAAAAGGTATTGATTTTTCAGTGTTTTAATGGTATAATAGAAATATTACTGGGGTATAGCCAAGTGGTAAGGCAACGGACTTTGACTCCGTCAGTCGCTGGTTCAAATCCAGCTATCCCAACCATCAGGAAAAGACAGGTTTTTCAGCCTGTCTTTTTTTATTTAATGTCAATACGATGAATTGTTTCTGTAGAGGCGACCATTGGTCGCCCGTTAGATTCACCGGAATTTCAGGCGGGCGACCAATGGTCGCCCCTACAAAATAAACGAAAAATTCCTTGTTTTCAATTATAAAATTTTG
>ERZ808240.463-NODE-463-length-53677-cov-5.996923_pt1 | contig 53677 bp, 63 predicted proteins | sample MGYA00521084_ERZ808240 | MGnify/ENA primary metagenome ERZ808240 (study PRJEB31516, sample SAMN03275571) | gut metagenome | biome: mammalia-associated habitat; material: feces | host: Papio cynocephalus | place: Kenya | collected 2012-08-06 ...
TGTATACTATTATAGTCGCATGAAAGCATTTACAAATTCCTAAACAACAAAAAAACTCTACATATTTCTATGTAGAGTTATTTTTACTTAAATGGTGGCCCAAGGCGGAGTCGGACCGCCGACACCAGCATTTTCAGTGCTGTGCTCTGCCAGCTGAGCTATCGGGCCAATTTCAAGCTTTCATAGTATATCAAAGTCGATTCTTTCTTTCAAGCTTTATTTTTTATCTTTTTAGAAACCATGACATAATAGGGACTTTTTTGATAAAAAATAAATACAATTTCAGTTTTATAAATGAATAAAATTAATATCTTGATTTGCTTTTAAACTTAATTTCGATTAAAATCCCCTAAAAAGGAGTTGCTTATGATTTTTGTAAAAACACTAAAGGAATGTTTGAACCAATACCCTTGGAGAATTACCTTTACAGAACTACAAATCAAAGAGTATCATTGTTTTTTGAAAAAGAAAATCGAAAAAGGAATTTTTTCAGAAAATGAAATGCTCTTATATTGTTTTCTTTCTTTTTTAAATAAAAGTATGTTGGATTTAGATAATGTAAAATACTTAAAACAAAAGGAGCAGGAAAACAATATTCCATTTATATTTTTGCTTTCTAAATTCCATATAAAAGGTTTTTGCATCTATGAAAAAAATGAAACTCTGGCTTTTCAGTATTTAAAATTCTGTGCTTGCCATTCTTTTTATGATGCTTATTTTCCTTTGGCTATTTGTTTTTTCAATGGCGAAGGAACAACACAAGACCTTACTGCTGCCTATAAGACCTTGAAAATGACCAATCCGAGCGACAAAAGAAGCTTCTTTTTATCTGTGATCCGACTTTTCACTTCAAAGAACGAAAATGACGCCTCTAGAGAAATCTTCCAACTTACCTGTTTCGGAAAAAGAGGATTTCAAGATGCATATTATTATATAGGCTATTTTTATCGGTCCAAAGGAAAACGTAAATTCTTAGATTTCTATCTAGAAGGATGTGCCATCAATTCAAAAAAATGTTTTAGAGAAATGGGATATTATTATCTTAAGAAAAAGGGAAAAGAAAATAGAGCTTCTTCTTTAGCTTACTTTATGAATTGTATAGAATACGACGATTGTCTTTTCCTCTCAGGTCTTCTTCTTTTCAATTTTGAGACAGCTAATAAAGAAATACATACAAAGATATTAAAAAAATCTTCTGATAAAGGAAATGCATTTTCAGCTTTTTTACTCGGGTGTCTAACTTATCATACCGATAAAGAAAGTGCAAAAGAGCTTCTTTTGAATTTAGCAGAATATGGTACGGAAGCATCGTATGCATTATCGAAAATTTATGAAATAGAGGGGAGAAAAGAACTAAGCACATATTTTCTAAGAAGAAGTTTAAAGGAATTAGACGGGAAAGATATGTTGTCGCTCATAGAATATTATAAAAAAGAATACCCGTTTTCCGATTTATTTAAGACTGCCTTAAACAAAGCTCTTATGTTAAAATAGCTTTGTGTTGAGAATTTCTTTATCCGTTCACGATATCGTTGATGTCATATTAAGAAAAGGACATCTTGACAACAGAGTCTTCAACCGTTCTAGTATGTTGGAAGGGACAAGGCTCCATTCTCTATACCAAGGAGAACAAGGTTGTGATTACATAGCTGAGTATTCGCTTCATTATTCTTTTCAAATAGGAGAATACTGTTTTGATGTGGAAGGAAAAGCAGATGGTGTATTTATAAACAAAAACGGAGACGTCACCATAGAAGAGATCAAAACAACCGTCGAAGATTTAGACGAATTCATTCACGATCATGGCGAATGGCATTTAGGCCAGGCATTGTTTTATGCATTCATGATTGCTAAAGAGAAAAATAAGCAATCCGTCAAAGTTGTAATGACCTACTTAAAGCAAAGCAATTACAAAATTAGAAAACATATAGAAAATATCTATTCCGAACAAGAACTCGAAAATTTTACCAGAGATATCCTTTTAAGATATACAAGATATATTAAAAAAATCTACCAATTCAAAAAAGAACGGGACGAATCTGTCTCTTTATTGGCTTTTCCGTTCCAAAATCCGCGAAAAGGACAATCCGAATTGATGAATTTTGTAAAGACAAGCTCAGAACAAAAAAGAACAGTTTTCGTAGAAGCACCAACTGGTATAGGAAAAACAATCTCAATCCTATACCCTCTCATAAAACGTTTCAAGCAAGGTAAAGTCAATCGGATTTATTATCTAACAAATAAAAATTCTATCAAAAAAATCGCCATGAAAACCTTGGATATCTTCGATAAAACAGGGTGCAAACTCAAAGGAATCGAACTTACTGCCAAAGAAAATATCTGTTTCAATGACAAAAAAGGACATTGTAATCCTGTTGAATGTCCATTTGCAAAAAACTATTATGATAAACTTCTCGAAGCAGTCTTTGACGCTTTGAATCTTCACAATCTTTTCGATAGGGATACCATAGAGGCTCTTTGTTATGAAAGAAAAATGTGTCCCTATCAATTTCAACTAGATCTTTCAAACTACTGCGATGTCCAGGTTTGCGATTATTCTTATGTTTTCGATTACCATGATCGATTAATTCTTGAAGAAAACGGAATAAAAGGTTCACACTCCTTGTTGTGCATAGACGAATGTCACAACCTTCCCGATCGAGTTAGAGACATGTATTCTGTTAGACTAGACATGCATGAACTCAGTGATGCTCTAAGTCTTTGCAGTGGTTTAGAATTCAATCTATTAAAAAACAGCATTAACGATTTGATTGATTCTATTTTAAAAAGAAAGTTCGATCCTGAAAGTGAAGATGTCAAAAAAAATCATCTCTTTATTGAAGAATTCGTCCCTCAAACCATTGAAAAAAGCATGAATGATATCATCACTTGCATTAAAGAAATCATTCGTAAATATCCTCAACTAGTCACTGACCCCCTCTTGGAATTTTTCTATAAAATAAACAGTTGTTATTATCTAGCTTCCTTACTAGATGAAGAAGAACTTTCTGCTTGCTTTCTTTTTTACTACGAAGTTCGAAACAACGAAATTCAGGCTATAAGAATTGCAAACTTGAATTCTACACCTTTGATTAAAATGGGTACAGCTCTTTTTGATAGTACAGTTTTCTTTTCAGCAACTTTATCACCAAAAGAATATTATATTGACTTGTTAGGTGGCGATTTCAACGATTCCACTTCCCTTCTTGTTCTTCCAAGTCCTTTTCCAACAATCCATCGTAAGGTTTTCGTGAATTCAAAGATTTCCTTACTCTATAAAGACAGGGAAAAAACTCTTTATGATGTTTATTGTATCATCAAAACTGCGGTCAGTGTGAAGCAGGGAAATTATTTTGTTTTTTGTCCTAGCTTCGAATACATGCGAGGACTGAAGAACTTTTTTGATCAAGATCCCCTTGAAAAAGCTGATATTATCTACCAAGGACATTACATGAACGAAGAAAACCGAAGAGATTTCTTGGACCATTTTACATTCAATAACGAACGGACTACTGTTGGTGTTTTGGTTTTAGGCGGTATTTTCTCTGAAGGAATCGATTTAGTCGGCGACAGACTGATTGGCTCTATTGTCGTATCAGTAGGTCTGCCTCAAATCGGTTTTGAAAGAGATAGGCTAAAAGATTATTACGATAAAATCCAGCCCAATGGAGAGGACAAACAACATGGCTTCAAATACGCATACACCTATCCAGGAATCAATAAAGTGCTTCAAGCTGCCGGTCGCGTTATCCGTAGCGAAAATGACAAAGGTTTTATGCTTTTTATTGACAGCAGGTACCGCTATTCATTATATAGAGATATACTAAAAGATATTTATCCGGATTATATCAATTTATATTCTAATGCCCAATTAAAAAAAGAACTTACAGAGTTCTGGAAGGAGAAACAGAAATGAAATTCGATCGTTCACATATTAGGAATTTCTGCGTCGTGGCCCACATCGACCATGGCAAATCTACACTTTGTGATAGAATCCTTGAAAAAACTGGTGCTGTAGAAATACGAGATCTTCAGCCTCAGCTTTTGGATGACATGTCAATTGAAAGAGAACGTGGTATCACAATCAAACTGAATGCTGTAACAGTAAACTATAAAGCAAAAGATGGCCAGGATTATATGTTCAACTTGATTGATACTCCTGGCCATGTCGATTTCACCTATGAAGTCAGCCGCTCTTTGCGAGCTTGTGAAGGCGCTATTTTAGTGGTAGATGCTACTCAAGGTGTACAAGCACAAACTCTTGCAAATGGTTATCTTGCTTTGGACAATAATTTGAAGCTTCTTCCTGTTATTAACAAAATAGACCTTCCTTCCAGTGATGTAGAACGATGCCAATTGGAATTAATCGATACCCTTCAAATCGATCCAGAAAGAACCATCTGTGTTTCTGCAAAAACCGGAATCGGCATTGAAAACCTTCTAGAACATATCGTAACAGATCTTCCCGCACCAGAAGGGAATGAAACCAAACCACTGAAAGCTTTGATTTTCGATTCAAAATTCGATAGTTATCGAGGGGTAATTGTTATGGTCAGGGTTTTCGAAGGAAGCGTCAAAGTAGGTGATAGCATAAAATTGATGCATGAAGACAAAGTCTACCAGGTAACAGAATTAGGTATTCGCACCCCAAAAGAAGTAAAAGTAAGCTCCTTAGAGGCTGGCCAGGTTGGTTATCTTGCGGCATCCATTAAAAACATTAAAGATATCAACGTCGGTGATACCATCACATTAACGAACAATCCGACCTCAGAACCATTTGTTGGTTTTCGAAAATCACAACCGATGGTTTATGCCGGTCTATACCCAAGCGACAACAAAGACTTCGAAAACCTTCATAATGCATTAGATAAACTTTCATTAAACGATTCTGCTTTGGTATACGAACCTGAGACTTCAGTTGCACTTGGATCAGGATTCCGTTGCGGCTTCTTAGGTCTTCTTCATATGGAAGTCATTCAAGAAAGACTCGAACAGGAATACGATCTTGATCTAGTTTGTACGGCACCATCCGTCGTCTATGAAGTCGAATTCACGGATGGAACACATGAAATGATTCAAAACCCAGCTGAATTCCCAAAGGATAAAACAAAAATCAAAAAAACAGAAGAACCATTTGCCAAAGTCGAAATTATGAGTCCAAAAGATTATGTAGGAAATATTATGACTCTTTGTCAGAATAAACGTGGCGAATACAAAACAATGGATTATTTTGATGAAACAAGAGTTAGACTATCTTATAAGATGCCTCTTTCTGAAATCGTATTTGATTTTTTCGATAAATTGAAAAGTGTCTCGCAAGGATATGCATCTCTCGATTACGAGCTTCTTGGTTACGAACCAAGTGATGTTCAAAGAATGGACATTCTGCTTAATGGAGATTGCGTAGACGCTCTTACTACAATTGTTTTTTCAGGTACAGCCTATAATAGGGCAAGAGCGGTTGTAGACAAATTAAAAGACGTAATTCCAAAACAGCAGTTTGAAATTCCAGTTCAAGCGTGCTTTGGGAACAAAATCATCGCAAGAAGTGATATCAAAGCGGTCAGAAAAGATGTTTTAGCGAAATGCTATGGTGGCGATATTTCAAGAAAAAAGAAACTTTTGGAAAAACAGAAAAAAGGAAAGAAGCGAATGAAAGAATTCGGAAAAGTTCAAGTTCCGCAGGAAGCATTCATAGCAATGCTAACAGTAGACGACGCCCCAAACAAATAATCAGAACGGAGATAAGTTATGTCATCAATTGAAGAAGGCAGAAAGTTCACCGAAGATTGTTATGCATCTAAGGAAGATGTTCAAGCTTATTACAATATGGACAACGTCACAAACTATTGGAATCATATTCTTTATTATCGTTCCTTTTTTGACGTGCAAACAAAATTGAGGAACACGGATGGAAACTTCTTCAAAATTTGTCTTTCTAAGACTATTTCCTATCTTTCCTATAATCTACAAATGGATTTAATGGCAGATTTTGTGCTCTATCAGTCTCTTTCATTGAAAAAGAAGAGCAAATTCCTCTTATCAAGATCCATAAACGCTTTAAAAGCGGTTTGTCGAATGAACCAACTTGTAGAACCAAGCAACGAAATCTTGACAAAGCTATCGAATCAAGAGATGGAAAGCGTTCCGAATTCTTTGTTTGTATTGGATATCTATTCCAAAGCTTGTGCAACCCGCTATATTGAAAAAGGACTCACTATGGAAACCATAGAATCAATAAACAAAATGGCTTCTGGAGAAAGCCCTGATAGTGAATGCATTTACCGAACAGGTCCTTTTTCCGATTTAGTAAACCCTCTTCAAAGACCAGAACCAACAAAAATCCATTCTCTAATGAAAGATTTTCTCTCCTTTTTGAACGAAGAAAAAATACCTATGATTTTAAAGTCTATAGTCATTCCATTTACCTTCTTATATATAAAGCCTTTCGATTATTCAAATGAAGAAACAGCAGCACTTCTCAGTAAAAACTACCTTTATTCCAAAGGGTTGGGTGATGTCGGATTCTTTTTGGATTTAGAATCAATAGCGTTTTCTCGCGGTAAAGAGACCTTTCAATATATGCTAAAATCTCAAAAATCACTAGATCTAACGTATTTTGTTCATCGATGCCTACCTTATCTCATTGAAGACGAAAAAAAGATCCGCAATCAACTTGCTTCTTTAAAAGACGAATTCGAAGATTCCGTTGAACAAAACAAAGAACAGGAAAATTTCGCGCAACAATATGCTTTGCCTGTGTTTCCAACTCAAAGTAAATCTAAGGAAGTGGATGATATCGCAATCAAATTACGACAAATGTATCCACAATTAAAGAAAAAGGAAGCCCATTTCTACGCAGGACATTGTACTATCGGTTTTAAATATACCATCGAACAATTCAAGGAAGAAGAAAAAACAGTCTATGAGACAGCACGAACCTCAATGGATTCGCTTGCGAACCGAGGTCTTTACAAAAAAGAAAAATCGAAAAACAAATTCGTATATTCACCCATACCCTTAAAGGAGGTCAATAAATGAACCCATATACTTTGACTTTGATTATCGTTTTATCCATAGTTGTTATTGTCACACTGTTAATTGTGTTATTTCCAAAACTTCAATCCAGTTTTCATCAGAAAATCGACAAATCAAAAGAAGAAATTGCCAAAGACGAAGTTGAATCCATCATCTATAATCCAAGCAAAGAGAAGCAGTCGCAGAATGAAGCATTTCAAAGAGAAGAAGATTTGAAATTAATTGAAAAGAAAGAAAAGGAACTCGGAATCATCTTCAGTGAAGATGATATAGAAGCTTTATGTCTACAATTAAAACAAGATCGGATGGACGAGGGCAAATAATTTCCTCACTCTATATTCACATTCCGTTTTGTGACAATATCTGTAATTACTGTGACTTCAGCAAAGTACTGGTCAAATGTTTTGATCAAACCAAATACATTCAATCCTTAATCCAGGAAATAAAATCCTACAAAATCGAAGATCATACTTTAAAAACGATATATATAGGCGGAGGCACCCCAAGTGTTCTTTCTTTGGAAAACTTGGAAAAACTTCTGTCCTTTTTGGATGCTCATTTTTATCCTGTTGATGAATTCACTTTTGAAGCCAACCCAGAATCATTGACTGAAGACAAAATATTCCTCCTTTCAAAATATCATATCAATCGTGTTTCTCTTGGAGTTCAGTCTGTTTCTAATGAATTACTGAAAAAGTTAAATCGAAAACACGAACCTAAGGATGTAAAAAAATGTGTAATGTTGCTTCGAAAACATGAAATCCAAAACATTAACCTAGATTTCATTTATGGAATTCCTGGAAGTACTCATACGGATATCCAAGACGATTTAAACTTCATTTATGAATTAAATCCTCCGCATGTTTCCTTTTACTCTTTACAGATTGAAGAAGGTACAGTTTTTGCAATTCAAAAAATGCACCCTTACGATGAGGACAAAATGAGAGAAGAATATGATTTTATAAACGACAATTTACAACAACACGGATACGAAAGGTATGAAGTCTCTAATTTTTGTAAACACGGATACGAATCCAAACACAATAAGACTTATTGGAAAGACAACCAGTATTATGGGTGCGGAGTTTCGGCAAGTGGCTATGTATTTGATAAAAGATATACAAATACAAAATCTATAACCCACTATCTAGAGGGAAAAACAATACAAATCCAGGAGAAAATCACCGAACCAGAAATGGAATTCGAATACTTAATGTTGAATCTAAGGCTTGTTGAAGGCTTTTCGCTTGATGATTTCAAGGAAAGATTCAAAAAAGATTTCCTTATTTCTTATAAAGAAGAGATCAATAAATGCAAAGATGATCTAATTATCGAAAACAATACTTTAAGAATTCGTCCAGAAAAGATTTATATCATGGACTTTATTTTGCTAAATTTATTAAAAGAATATTAAAAATCGTTGTTTTTACAAAATTTAAAAATTGAAATTTCTTCAGTTTTACTGGGAATAAGCCCCTAAAAACCATATTTTTGTAACAAGTTGATAAAATTATTTTTTTCTATGTTACAATCTTAGCGCAAAGGAAAACAACTAAAATGACTCAAAAGCTTTCTCAGTATCCGAGACTAGACGACTTCGAGAAGAATCCGAAAGAAGCGATCCAGGCAATCATCTCCTCCCCAACCAATCTATCCAACCGTTGTTGTGAAATCGGAGATCATTTCCGATCGCTTCTACGCTGTTTATACGAGGAAGATGTCAAAACTGCATCCATCTATTTAAAGAAGTTAGATGATATCCCTGATATCAAAAATCTATCTGTTCTGGCTGATTCGAAATTTTTCGAAAACAAATCCGACGAACTTTCTTTCTTATCCAACGTTTCCTATTCTCTTAATTGTATGAGCGAAGAAGAAAGAGAAATCGTCTGGGAATGTTATTTCTATCCGGCAAATAAGAAAAAAGCAATGGTTCTAAAATCAAAGAGTGCCTTCTACCGAATGAAATACAGCGGTGGAAGAAAGCTCGTTGAAATGGTTAACACCTGTTTCATGAAATTAAAATTGGATTTATAACTTATCCAAAGTATGAATACGAAGGAATATATCAAGAAAAACAAATTTGAACTACTTAGTCTTATCTTCTTTGCTCTATCAATATCATTTCTAACTGATTCCTTGTCCCTCACTCTCATTGCCTTTTCTTTATCCACCTTAATATCTTTCGCATTATTCTATTTTTCTTTCCGTAAAGAAAAAACAAGAACCGAGGAATTCGTTTCTTTGAAATTCTTTTCCGCTTTTTTACAGAAGTTATCAGAAGAAACGAATTCCTACTTAGCCTATCAAAACTCCGTTCATTTCTTAATTGGTGTTTTTTCTGTCATAGATTATCATTCTATTAATTTGGATAAAAAGATACCCTATTGTTTAGGAAGATACGAACGTTATTTCAAAGACATCCTAATAAAAGATCAAAAATCCGAAGCGCTAATTCCAAATTACCTTCCCCTTTTGGAAAACATAGATGAACAAATAGAGAAAATGAGATTTCATCTACAAAAGGCAAAACAAACAAAACACATATCACTTGCTCTAATGGATTTTTCCATCTTCTTTGTTCTAATTCTTTCTATTCTAATTTCCGATTCTTTTCCTTGGAATAATCCTTTTCTCTACTATCTTTCCATAATAGTTTTTCTTTTGATTCCGGCAACCATCGAACTCGTTTATCTTTTGAAAATGAAAAAAGCAAAAAAATATGCAGAATAAAAATAACCTTCCAAGAAAAGAATTTCTTGTTATTTTGATTCTTTCTATTAGTCTAAGCATTATCATTGGCTATTATCTTTTTCGTAAAACAGACAATAATTTTCTTTACTTCCTGTATCCAGTGATTATTGTATTTCTCAGCATCATGTTAATATCGGATGAAGCAAACGAAATTTTGAAACGGGAAAAACTTTACCAAACAAAGGTACAGTATCTGTGCTTTTTCGAGGATTTTTACCTATTTTCAGCAATTGAAAATTCTTATCAGTTAGGTTTTCAAAAGGCATATGAACAATTAAAACCCAGCAAATTAAAAAAACAACTTACAGAATTTTTGGATGAAAACGAAGAAAAACTTAACCTCTCTTTCGAAGAAAATGTTTTACCACGACAAGATGAAATCGTAGAACAATGTTATCGCTTATACCGATCCAAAGAATGTTTCACAAAAGAAGATTGTCAAAAAATATCTCGACTGTTACAACAGGCAAGAAGCAACTGAATCGAATCCCTTTTCAATTTGAATTCGAACTATTTTCCAGCGTGGATTTGTAGTATAATTCTATACATATTCAGGAGGCTATTTAAATATGAATATTTTCGACGATCTTGAAACCAGAGGCTTGTTGGATAACTTTTCTGATAGAGAAAAAATCGAAGAACTCCTTGCTACTCCTCATACTATCTACTGTGGTTTTGACCCTTCTGCAAAATCATTGCAGCTAGGAAATTTCATTATGATTCGAACGCTTCAGAGGCTTCAAAAAGCTGGTCACAGAATCATCGCTGTCTTAGGCGGTGCAACAGGTATGATCGGTGACCCATCTGGAAAAAAAGCAGAACGTAAATTTCTTTCAAAAGAAAAAGTACTTGAAAATGTTGATGCCATCAAACATCAGCTTTCTACGTACCTGGATACCACTGATTCAAAAAAAGGAATCATCGTCAACAATTATGATTGGTGGTCAAAGACAGATGTTATCTCATTCTTACGTGATTATGGAAAAAACTTCCAAATAGGTTACATGCTAAGTAAAGACATTGTTAAAAGCCGTTTGGAGGTTGGTATTTCTTATGCCGAATTTTCCTACATGATTTTGCAATCAGGTGATTTTGCCCATCTCTATGAAACGGAAGGTTGTAATATCCAAATCGGTGGTGGTGATCAATGGGGGAATCTTACATCTGCGCTTGATTTCGTAAGAAGAAAAGATGGAAATGACGTTCCTTGTGAAGTTTTTACTTTCAAACTGATTACTGATTCACAAGGGAGGAAATTCGGAAAATCCGAATCCGGCGCTTTATATCTTGATCCTACCATGACTTCACCATATCACGTTTATCAATATTTTATGAACGTTTCCGACGCCGACGTTCTCCGTTATCTGTATATTTTTGACCTTAGAGATATCCAGGAAATCAATGAACTTTATAAAGCTCATATGGAACACCCTGAATTAAGGAAAGGTCAAAAAGAATTAGCAAAGGTAATCGTTACAGCACTCCATGGAGCAAAAGTTGCTGAAAAATGCGAAAAAATGTCAGTTGCTCTATTCCAAGATGATTTCACTGGACTTGAAGCATCCGACCTGGCTTCTTTAACGGATGGTCTTACCATTGTCGAAACTACAAATGATCTTCCTATTTTAGATGCCCTAATCACCTTGAAACTTGCAGGAAGCAAAAGAGAAGCAAGAGAATTCGTAAATTCCGGAGCTGTAAAAGTCAACGGAAATAAAGTTGGCATAGACAAAATATTGACCAAAGCCGATGCTTTAGACGGCGGTTACGTTTTTGTAAAGCGTGGGAAAAAGCTTTATGCTGTTCTAAAATACTAAAAAATTCAGAAATAAGTTTTATAAAAAAACAGCTAAGTGTTCCGTTCGAGGAAAAACGGACCTTAGCTATTTTTTATTTTTTTAAACACTCTTCAAGAAAATCGAGGATAAAATCACAGACTTCTCTATTATATGGATACATTTCTTTCTTATTTAGAGACGAAAGAAACACTCTTTCTTCAGCAAGTTTTTTCTTTTGATCAGGGATTGTTTCGATTTCTTTGTATTTTTTGACTAATTCAGCATAAGCCTTTGATCCTTCTTCTTCAATGATGGAATTATGAAGTCCTTTTTCCGTCACTTTCACATGAACCTGGTCCATCGGATGATTTGTAAAATAACAAGCAGCAGAGATTGGATAAGGCACCATCGGGTCATTTTTTGACTGTATAACAAGAACTGGAGTTTTTTTGTTTTTTTCCACACCTCTCTTAATGGTGATTCTCATTCTATGCGAAGTAAGGAAGAAACCAATAAACGGAACAAAGGGACCATAGAATTTATCAATTTTTTTTGCTATATTTTGAATCAATACTTTACCTGCATCCAATTGAGAATATGGTGCACTTCTTGAGATCACACCCTTGATTTCTGGATAGTTCCTCATTGCTCCTAAAACAGAAAAGCCACCCCAACTATGGCCATAAAGGAAAATAGGAAGCCCATGATTCAAATGATTCGCTTTCACATCTTCGATGACATTTTCCAAAACATAGACACCGGTAGCAAGTCCTTGAGTTGATTCTCCTTCACTAAGGCCGCATCCATAATTATCAAAGGCAAGAACCTGATATCCATTTCGACAAAGGAAATCGATATCCATCATATATTGAATATGTGTTCCAAACATTCCATGAGATAAAATGATGAACCCTTTAAACTCATTCATGAACCTTTTTTGATAGATATACCCATTGATTTCTCGAACATAATAATAAGTCTGAAACTCTTTTCGATCCAGTTCATCTTGGAAATCCTCATATGTCAAATAACAAGGATTATCCGGATCCTGAGTACGTGACCCGAAAAGCTTATGATTAAAAATCATAAGAAGAATCGCGCCTATAATAAGATAAATAAGGAATAAAGCAACCAAAACAATCAAAACAATAATAAAATATTCCATATATATTAATTTCCTCCCAATGATTATAAAGCTAGTTCAAACCCTTTTGAAGAAAATTCGTGAAAGTAATTTCACCTTCTATAAAAAACTTTTAGCACTCTTTACTAGAAAGTGATAATTTTTGAATTATAATATAATTGTATGAAAGGAGTTATCTCTATGAGTGAAGAACAGAAATATACAACAAAAGTTATAGATGCCATTAACAAGGCTAGTCAGATTACAAAGGACAATCAGCTTTCCCAACTCGATATTCCGGAACTGCTGAGAGCTTTGTATGATCAAGAAGATTCTTTTTATGTAAACATTCTTAAAAAAATTGATGTAGATCCAAAGGAAGTAAACCAAGTTATTGATGAATTTATCTCTCATTCCGTCAAAACGACTTCCAATGCGGAACCCCAATCCTCTTCAGATGTCAACAACCTGCTTTATAATGCAACAAAATACGAAAAAGAATTCTCCGATGAATATATGTCAGTCGAACATTTGCTATTAGCTCAATTTGATATCAGACATTCTTTGATTCTTAGGCTTTTAAAGATTGAAAACTACAATAAGGCAAATTTCTTAAAAGCCATAAAAGCAATCCGAGGCAATAGTCATGTCACAAGTGACAACCCGGAAGCTCAATATGAAGCATTGAAGAAATATGGTAGAGATCTTGTGGGTGAAGTGGCTTCAGGCAAAATCGACCCAGTGATTGGAAGAGACAACGAAATCAGAAGAATCATGGAGGTACTTTCCAGAAAAAGCAAGAACAATCCTGTTCTGATTGGAGATCCTGGTGTTGGTAAAACCGCTGTGGTGGAAGGATTAGCCTGGAGAATCTTCAAAGGAGATGTTCCAGAAACACTGAAGGACAAAACTATCTTTGAGTTGGATGTCGGCAGCCTCATCGCTGGAGCAAAGTATCGTGGAGAATTCGAAGAAAGACTCAAAGCTGTCATGAATGAGGTAAGTTCGAGTAACGGAAGAATTATCCTTTTCATCGATGAAATCCACACTTTAATAGGTGCTGGAGCAGGTGGTGATTCCTCTTTGGATGCCGCGAATATTCTAAAACCGCTTTTGGCTCGTGGTGAACTTCATTGTATTGGCGCGACAACTTTAAATGAATATAGAAAATATATTGAAAAAGATCCGGCGTTTGCAAGACGTATGCAGAAAGTACTTATCGATGAACCTACAGTCGATGATTCTATTGCGATTTTAAGAGGCATCAAGGATAGATATGAGCAACATCATGGTGTTGAAATCTCTGATGATGCCATCATTGCGGCAGTAACACTTTCAAAACGTTACATTACGGATCGTTTCCTTCCGGACAAAGCCATTGACTTAATCGACGAAGCATGTGCCAAAGTACGTATGCAGATTGACACAATGCCTGAAGAGCTGGACGAAGTAAATAGAAAGCTGATGCAACTCCAGATAGAAAAAGTATCTTTGAAGAACGACGATTCCGAAAACGCTTCTTTAAGGCGTGAGCAAATGGAAAAAGAAATCGCCGAATTAACGCAAAAGAAGACGGAACTCACTGCCACATGGAAAGCAGAAAAAGGTGAAGCAGAAAAACAGAAACAAATCAAAAAGAAGCTTGATGCTGCCAACCTCAATCTCGAAAAAGCAATGCAAGAGGCCGATTATCTAACTGCCGCGAGATTGCAGAATCAAGATATTCCTGAATTAAGAAAGAAACTAAATGAGGCTTTGGATTCTACAAAATCTTCTACTATGCTTTCCGATTCTGTAACAGATGAAACTGTAGCTGAAATCGTTTCTTCTTGGACAGGAATTCCGGTCAGCAAACTTACAAGAAGCGAATCACAGAAGATGCTTGGGCTCAAGAAAGAACTCCAAAAACGAGTTATCGGTCAAGATGAAGCACTTTTACAAATCAGTGACAGTATTATACGAAGCAGAGCAGGACTTTCCGATTCGAATAGACCAATTGGAAGCTTTCTCTTCTTAGGACCTACTGGTGTCGGTAAAACGGAGGTTGCAAAAGCTTTGGCTGAGCAGCTTTTCGACAGTGAAAAGCAGATTGTGAGAATCGATATGTCTGAATATATGGAGAAATATTCTGTATCTAGACTTGTCGGTGCTGCACCTGGATATGTTGGTTATGAAGAAGGTGGACAACTAACAGAAGCAGTTAGAAGAAAACCATATAGCATTGTTCTATTTGACGAAATCGAAAAGGCCCATCCAGATGTATTCAACATTCTTCTTCAAGTCCTCGATGACGGAAGACTTACCGATGGTCAGGGAAGAACCGTGGATTTCACCAATACTATCATTATCATGACAAGTAATATCGGAAGTGAATACCTTTTAGAAGGAAACAATGACAAGAATAGAGAAAAGGTAATGGAACTTCTCAAAAAGAGTTTCAAGCCTGAATTCTTGAATCGAATCGATGAAATTGTTATGTTCAATTCCTTGGGTGAAAATGTCGTGGATCGTATTGTCATGAAATTCCTGGATCAGTTAAAAGGACGTCTCAAAGAAAAGGAAATCGATTTCAGCTATGATGAAAAGGCTGTAAGATATATCCATGAAAATGCTTATGATCCAATTTATGGAGCAAGACCAATCCGACGTTATGTTCAAAACAATGTTGAGACACCGATTTCAGTTGCTATCATCTCAAATAACATCAATAAGAAGATTTCTCTTTCCAGCGATGGAAAATCACTGATTTTCAAAGGTGATAATGACCAAATAATCGATAAGAAAAATTTGACCATCTAAAAGATAAATCCCTTTCCGGATATTTCCGAAAAGGGATTTTCTTTTCCTATTTTTCTTCAGCAATACGTTTTATATCATCAACATTCAATCTCAAAGTTGCCCAGTCTTCATCCATTCTTTTGGCTGACAAAGATTGATAGAAAATAAGGCTAGGTGCATTCCATTTCAAACACACCCATTCCATCCTTCTGCATCCGTTTTCCATAGCAATTTAACATAATTTTGAAAATGTCTTCTTTCCATACCCTCGATGGCGATATTCTTCAAGAATAAAAATATCTTCAAGATAAAGGCCCGAATGATTTTCAAAAGTCGAAAAATTGAAAAAATACAGAGCAAAACCGATTTCCTTGCCATTCACGATCAGAAAAAGTACCTCAGCTCTTTTTTTATCAAAAATCTCACGTTCGAGCATTTCCGGGTCTTTTCTCATTTGTTCGGACATTTTTTCGTATTCAGCTATTTTTTCGATGAAAAAAGGATTTTAGATACATCATCCCTACACGCCTTACGAAAACTCAATTCATCCATATCCCTAATCCTTTCATTCTTTCCATCTGACTTGTTTTAGTCGAGCGGTACTTCGTCTACTTTGTTTTATATTTACCCTTCGTCTTTCCATCGATTCATTTTTGAAATAGGCACAGAAATTAGAAAACGGACAAACTTTGCAGTCCGGATTTCGGCTAAAACATATATTTCTTCCGAAAAGGATGAATTGCCTATGTAGATGAATAAGATGATATCCCTCAAACAACTTTTCCAGTTTTTCTTCTATTTCCTGAATTGAAGAATTCTCATCCACAAGGCCAAGCCGAATCGAAACCCTCTTGACGTGGGTATCCACGGGAAAATAGGGATAATCATATAATTCTGCAAGAACAACACCGCTTGTCTTATAACCAACCCCGTCAAGTTTCATCAGTTCATTCCTATCCCGAGGAATCTCCCCATGATATTTCATTTTCAACGCCGTAGCTGTTTTAATAAGGTATTCTGATTTGCTGTTGGCAAGACCTAGTGGTTTGATGATATCAAAGATATCCTTCTTGTGCGTTTCGTCATAAGAATCTAGATTCGGAAACTTTTGAAACAGAACGGAAGTAGCCTTATTAACGGAAATATCCGTTGCTTGAGCCGAAAGAATAACAGCAAAAAGAAGTTCGTAGTCTTTTGTATACTCAAGAAAAGTGTGAGTCTTAGGAAAAAGGACCTGAAGAACCTTTGCGATTTCTTCGATTCGTTTATCTGCCATTGTTGGTCCAATCACTGTTGAAGAGGATATCCTTGATTTCCTCATCTCGTTTATGCTCATCATCATGGTCATAGGTCGAAGTTCCAAGTTTCTTCCGTTCATCGCTTGTCAGCATATCACGAATGAGTTGATCGGCGACTTTGAAAGAAATAATACCTGATTTGGTAACAGCCTGCTTACAGGCTTCTTTGATCATGCCATCATCAGCGCCCTCTTTCATCCAAAAGGAAATTTTATCCCTTTCAATAGCGGAAAAACTTCTTCCATTCAACGTTTCCAAATTGTTCAGCAAATCAACTGTATCATTGTCAGATCTTGAGATTTCTGTCTTATCCTTCAATATTGCATCCTTAAGGACATCTAGGAATAGTTTTTTCTTAAATTCGTCAAAACTAGCATGAATGCCAGTTTCATTCGCAGTCATAACAAGATATTTTTTCTTCATAAGCTTAGTCAGAGAAGCATCGATAGCTTCTTTTCTTGCTGTCATATAATCCGATAAAACATCATAAGTCAAAATAACATCGGATTGAATCCGAAGAAGACTATCACTTACGAAAACAACCATAACATCGGTTTCATCCAATCCATAGGAAGCATATTTTTTTATCAGAATATTCTTCCAATCCATATCGAATTCATTGATTTCCATACAAATGCTCCTTTCAGCAGTCTTGGTAGTAGATTTCTTCCAGCAATAATTTACGGATCAGTTCATCTTTATGTTGGTTTGACAGCTTATTGATTTCTTCCTTGATTTTCACCGGTTTCAAACGATGAATCAATTCAAGGTTTCGCAAAATGGATTCCTCCAAAGACGATTCAAGGATAAAACCAAGTTCTAAAGAAAATCGATAAGCCCTTATCATCCGAAGTGGGTCTTCCTTCAGTCGAAAATCAGGATTGCCTATCATTCGGATAAGTCTGTTTTTTATGTCAGCCAAACCGAGACGGCTAGGATCAATCAGATTCAAGAAAGAATCAACGTAGAGAGCATTGATGGTAAAATCTCTTCTTACATAATCTTCCTTGATATCAGACACAAATTCAATTTTAGACGGATGTCTAAAATCGAGATATGCTGTTTCTTTTCTCAAAGAGGCTATCGTAACTTCAAATCCATCTTTCTTAAAAGAAGTCGTTCCATATTTAGGATAATAGGTCCCATCCGGAAAAAGAGAATGGACCAAAACAGGTGAACACGAGGTTGCGATATCAATATCCTTGGATGGCCTTGAAAGGAGACTGTCTCTTACGCAGCCACCCACAAGATAGCATCGATAGGAAGGAAACAATTCAGAAATATGGGAAAACTCCTCATAGACTTCTTTATTGGTATTTAAGGTAAGTTTCATAAAAAAATCCCACCATGAAGGAGGTGGGACAAAAGACATTACTTGTCGTTGACAAGATCCTTCAAGGTCTTGGAAGGTTTGAACTTTACAGCCTTAGAAGATGGAATTTCAATTTTCTGAGAAGGGTCGGACGGATTTACACCCGTTCTGGCCGGACGTTCTGTCAAAGTGAAAGTTCCGAATCCGGCAATTTTGACCGTCCCAAACTCCGGATCAACAAGACCTTTTGCAATTTCAGCAAAAATAAGTTCAACATCATTTAATGCTTCACCCTTTTGCAATCTTCCGCCTTTTGCAAGAGCAACGGCTAAATCTTCTTTGGTAATCGGTTTTTTCTCCGCCATAATATTACCTTCCTTTCGTCTAAAATATATCAAAGTAAAAGTAAAATTGCAAGTTTTTCTTTTTTACCATCTTGAAATTTTTATGATGTTCCATAAGTCTATTTTTTTTGATAGATAACGAAACAAATTAACATTTTATGTAATTTTTACATGTTTATAACTTGATAGCTTTGATTTTCGAAACAAAAAAAGCCTAGGATAACAAACAACAGTGATAGCGAAGCAATTTGAAATTAACGTACAAGGGCTGTAATGACACGAATCCCCTGATGAGAATATTTTTCAGCAGGGGATTATCGCACATTCGCCTGTCTAGGCAATCTCCGCTATTATAGAACTACAAAGCAAAGCATAGGTTGTTACAATAGAAAAATCCATAATAAAGGAACACACATGATTTTCTTATGAGCTGGCCGAAGACTATTATCTCGTAGCCGGCAATGATGAACCAATCGGCATATCTAGGGACAACGTTGTCGGCGCTATCTCCGTCAGGACAAGCACTCTTTTGTCAGCATCTGTTCATGGGCGGTAAGTTGAATGTGCATCTGTGTGAGATTGACAGTACTGCCAACAAGATGTTCACACGGCTTTCCGAACAGATAGTGACAGTCGAAGGTGTCACCGAAGCGCTCAAAGCAGGCAATCAGATAGAATGGGTGAACATCGTGAATGGCATTCAAAATCGTGCCTGAGAAATCTTTAATTTTAAACCAAGTTATAACTAAACGAACATAAAGTAGAGGCCACAAATGGTAGTCTATACTCCTGGTTCGTGTTTGTTTAAAAGACGAATGGTATCGGTCTAACCAACAAGGAATTTGATAGGTCAAATCCAACTTGACAGGAAGTTTCCCTATGCCCATTATTCAGATATTTAATATCTCATTTTCGTTATTCCTGATAAAACAGCTGCATATTGAGGGTCAGCAACAGATTTTTGATCACACAGTCTTTCCCACCGCGTAGAAAGCTCTCGACTATTTCCACCTCGACAGGTTTCCAAAGAAAACGCTCCAGACATGTTTCTCATGACCGCAGGTGCAGAGTATTTCCTTATTTGCGTTGATCTCGTTTTGCATAGGGCAAAGTGTAGCCTATCTATCTAAGCCATATAACGATGCCGTCATCAACTTCCCCAATTTGAACGGACATGAACCGCCTCAGAAATGGTGCATAGTCAAATTTTGTTTTGCAGTCAGACGCGTTCTTTCTGAGTGCTTCCATACCTTCAAATGCATTTTGTCTTTTGGCACATCCGGCGCCACGGCATTCTTACTGCGAAATGTTTTCCAGCGTGGGATTTGCTTTTGCCACGCTCAGTAAATCTCAGATTCATTTTATGTGTTTACTCATCTTGTTTTCACCATGTTCACAGAAATTTTGTGCTTTTTCGGTGGCTCATCTTCCGTGCCGTAGCCAAGAGAAATGCACAGCAGTGGCTTGAAGTCTGCTGGAATACCAAGTTTTTTAGACAGCTCCGCATTTTGTTCCACGGCTGCCGCAGCGCCACCCCAAATGATATTGTCAATTCCCATGCTGGTTGCGGCAATTGCCATATTCTCCAGCACACAGGCGGCATTGGCATACTCCATACCGGGAATCATAGCGGATTTGGAGGATACAAAAATCATTGTGGGAGCGCCGAAGCTCTTATCCATGTGTTTACCCAGTTTTTTGAAAATCATATCGTTGACGGCTGTATTGATTACTGCAAACAGCTTCGGATTCTGCACAACGGTCAGATGTAGAGAATCATAAGCGCCAGAGCCGACAGGTGCAGACATTCCGGCTTGCAATATTGTATTTAATTCGTCCTCACTGATTTGGGTATCCTGATAAGAACGGGTAGATTTTCTCGATAAAATTGCCTGAATTGCGTCCACTATTGTGCTTTCCTTTCCCGCATCTTTACTGATGCGTTAATTTATAATAAAATGTATACGTAGGGATGTGCAAGTACAATAATATTTTATAGTAACTATCTTTTAGAATAGTTTTAGGAGCTTTATGGACGCTTTATCATTTGATACGGAAACCTGCCCGATTGCACGAGTTTCAAAAATCGTTCAGGGAAAATGGACGATGGTCATCATCTATGTCCTATCCGATGAAACATTACGTTTTAGTGAAATTCACCGCCGACTGCCGTACATCACGGAAGCCAATCTAACGAAAGACCTCCGTACACTGGAAGCACACGGTGTTGTTCACCGTGAGGTTTACCCGGTCATTCCGCCGCGGGTGGAATACTCGCTTACAGAAATGGGCAAAGCGTTTCTACCGATTTTGGACGCAATCAATTCGTGGGCAAAGAAATATACAAAAGCATAATAAACGGCAACACAAACTAATACCGAATGCAGTCGCTCATATAAAGTACAGTGGAGATAATAGTGAAATCACACATTCAGATAGGGTCACAGGAAAATTCACTGTCAAGTTGGATTTGAACAATCAAATCCGTTGCCTGTTACGACATCTTGCGCACAAAAAGCTCAATATATGAACCACTAAAACGAACCGGAGCGAACAATTGAATTTAAGTCAGTGTACTCCGATTTTTACCACTCGGCTTGATTTTCATAAAAATTCCAAAAGTTTTTATCAGTTTTTTGAAATCTAAGGTTGATGTTGATTATTGAGAGGCAAACGATTATTTGTAAAAAAACTCCCCTAAGAAAGTAACTAGGCAATCAAACCATCCGAGAAAAAATAAGTTCAATACCCATCTTCTTTTCGGCTGACCGAAGAAAAGAGACGCAGCATGAACGCCTTTGCAAACTTTGTGACAACCATTCAAGGACAATCCCTACCATGTGCATGACAACGACTAAATGCAATCCCTGTGCGAAAGCATTAGGGAGAACGGTATTCTGCTTGTTCGAATGGTCGTAGCAGCAGATTATTCCGAATATGCAAGAGGCGATCATCTCGGAGAAAGAATTTGAGTCTAGTCAGGCGCTTTGCAGCCACAAACGCAGCAACACCAAAATCGAAATCAAAGTCTATTTGAAGGCTTGCTCTGCAGTCCGGATTGCAGTGTGAAAACTTCATTTCTGTGTAGCAAAAAACCTGAAATCAAGAATTTTATCCCTGTGCCAACACAATTCCAAACGCGTAACATGCAAAATTCGCTATATTCGCAATGTAGTATTGGAGAAAATCGTTTTGAAAGCAGTCAGCGGTTGACGGATTATGTACGCTGCTATGAACCAGTGTTTCTCTACTTTCTTGCAAGGGATAAACGATGCTAAGCATCAATCAATTGAACTCGAAGGCAATCCGAAAGCAGTCCATCGACAAAGGTAGGCAGGGTATCCTACAGATTGACAAGGCTATCGAAGAAGTGTTTGAGGCAAATATCAGCGGCAAAATCACGGATGAACGCTTCGTCAAGATGAACGAAAGTTACGAAAAAGAAAAGAAAGATTTGCTCGCATCTGTGGAGAAGTAGAAAGGTAAGCTGAACAGCGCCCAGAAGAAGGAGGTGGATCTAGGTCAGTTGCCACGGGTGCTGCGAAAATTCACTGAGGTAAAGAAGCTGACACCAGAAACGGTGAACATCCTGATGAAGCTGATTGAAGTCCACGGCAAGGAAAAGGTTAAGGATAGCTATCGAGTGAAAGTCGAGATTTATTTAACCGGCGTTGTTATGGTAAATATCCCAATCGAAACCGAGATCAAAACTACTATGAAGGGAAATACAGCAAAGCCGCAAGCAGGCAATTACATCATAAAACAGCAGTGGCACAGTCCACAAATGTGAAACTGTGCCACTGCTTACATAATACTTCATTATGAGTGACGAGTTAACCCTATACTACTTTTCATCAGGCATAAGATTCCTTTTACCTCTGACAACGAATTTTATGGGACAATTATCGAATCCGAAACTTTCTCGAATAGTATTTTCCAAGTATCTTTGATAAGAAAAATGGAAATAATTCGGATTATTACAGAAACAAATGAAAGTCGGTGGAACATCATCTGTCTGAGTGCAATAGGATATTCTGAGTCTGCCACCATTGAAATCAGGAGCCTCATTTTCCATCTGTGCCTTGAGAAGAACAGAATTCAGAAGATTTGATGGCACTTTTTTGTGAATATTTTCATTAACTTTGTCCAAAGCTTGGAAGATTCTATGTACATTTGTCCCCGTCAATGCCGAACAGAAGACAACAGGAGCATAGAAAAGGTGCTTCATGTTCTCCCTGAGTAGCTTTTCGAAGTTTCGTTGGTCATCCTGTCCATGAGAATGCAAGTCCCATTTATTGACCACAATAATGACCGGTTTGAAAGCATCAACAGCTAAAGATGAATTGTGTATATCCTGGGCAACAAGACCTTCGGATGCATCGATGACAAGAAGAATAATATCCGCTCTCTTACAGGCGTCTTCCGCACGAATCAAGGCATATTTATCTAAATCCATGCTGATTTTACCAGAACGTTTGACCCCTGCAGTATCGATCATAACATATTTTTTTCCTTCTCTAGTGAAAGGAATATCAACGCTATCTCTTGTCGTACCGCTTTGTGGAGAGACAATAACACGGTCATTTCCAAGGATTTTGTTGGCCAGAGAAGATTTTCCTACATTCGGTCTTCCTAGAAAAGCAAATGTCAAAGCGCCTTCATACGGATTTTTCTTCTTAAGTGGAAGCATCTTAACGGCATCATCAAGAAGATCGCCAAGTCCAAGACCATGTTCACTGGAAATCGGATAGAGTCGATCAAATCCTAGAGATAAATATTCATAAGCCTGTCCAACAAGAGTGGAATCATCGATCTTATTTACCAAAAGCAGGACCTTGTCCTTATACGGATAAAGTTTTTTAGCGACAAGTCGATCGGAATTATCTAAATCTTTTCTTCCATCAACAACAAAGAAAATCACATCGGCTTCTCTAAGAGCGATATCGACCTGAACTTGAACTTCCTTTTGGAATGGAATATTCTCCCCGGTAACACCGCCAGTATCAATCAAGGTGAATTCTTTATCAAGCCAGTGACCAGTTCCATAATTCCTATCCCTAGTAATACCAAACTGTTTTCCGGTGATTTCCTGACGAGAATCCGTAAGTCTGTTGAACAAAGTCGATTTTCCGCTGGATGGAGAACCGACAAGACAGATTGTTCCTCTTGTTTCCATATCATGCACCTACTTTCTTTCTGAACAATTCCAGAATAGCATTTACTTCTTCATCGATCGTCATATCAGAAGTGTCAAGAAGGATTGCATCATCAGCTTTTACCAAAGGCGAATTTTCACGATGCGAATCAATATAATCGCGCTTTTCAATATCCTTCTCAATTTCTTTCAGATCACACGGAATTCCCCTTTTCTGATTCTCGAGATAACGTCTGTTAGCCCTCGCTTCAACGCTTGCAACCTGGTAAATTTTTAAATCGGCATTTTTCAGAACAACTGTTCCAATATCCCTTCCATCCATACAAACCGAATCCGTCTTTGCCATTTCCCTTTGAATAGCCACACACTTTTCACGAACCTCTTTATGTGCGCAAGCATAGGAAACATTTGAAGAGACATCCGGCTGTCTTACTCTATCCGTTACATCTTTCCCATTGAGGAAAACATGTCCATTCCTGTCTTCCGAAACATGAAAACTTTCCAACGCCTTAATGGCATCCTCACGGCTTTTGCAGTCAAGAGAAAGATTCAACATATGAAGAGTAAAAGCACGATACATCGCACCGGTATCGACATAAAGGAATCCAAGAATACGACTTACCTTCTTAGCAGCAGTGGATTTACCACTGGCAGCTGGTCCATCGATTGCAATCGAATAATATTTCATAAATCACCTCACCGGAACAAGAGCGCAATAATCAAAATTACAAACACCAACGCAGCTACACCACAAAGAATCCAAATCGTTAGATTAATCCTACTAAATCTCTTTTTTTCCTTTTTCTTATGGAATTCTTTATTGACCATCTTTTTTTGTGTTTGATTCTGAAGACTGTCCTGTTCGTCTATTAATTCATCAATACTCATAGATAACGTATTTTTTTGTATTCCGTTGATTGAATCCCCATCAGAAGATTCAATCTGCTCTTTTTTCCCACTTCCTAGCGAAAGATGACCATTGGCTTTCGTTTCATCATTTTGCTTCTTTTTTCCGTTCTCAAAAGAATAGACTTCCATATCGGAAATCCTTTTCCTAAGTTCTTCATATAAAACCACACGACTTTTCTCAGACATTTCGCACCTCATGAATATTATAAACAACAGGCGCAAACAAAAAAATGCAAATTGCAAAAAAACATGAAAAATGATTGATAAACGGGAGCTACTAATATAAAATATATTTTGCTGCCGTCATAGCTTAGCTGGTAGAGCAATCGATTCGTAATCGATAGGTCGGAAGTTCGAATCTTCTTGGCGGCACCAGTAGCAATCAACATTGGTATCTTCGGATATCAATGTTTTTTTATTATGCATATACAGCAATAATAATTTCCAACCTAAAGGGGAGAAGCCAAAAAGACTTCTCCCCAATTTTCATTAATTCAGAATTAATCAACGAAAGCAACAATAGCCATCGGAGCGTTATCTCCAGTTCTATTGTCTAACTTAAGAACTCTGGTGTAACCACCGTTTCTCTCACGATACTTCGGACCATATACATCAAAGAGTTTCTGTAAAGCATTTTTGCCGGTCTTTTCATCGACAAATCCTTCTTCACGGACAAACTTTGCTGCAAGTCTGCGGCTAGCAAGATCACCCTTCTTAGCATAGGTGACAAGGCGATCAGCCTTGCTGGAGACACGTTTAGCAGTAGCCAAGGTGACTTCAACCTTACCGGAGATGATAAGCTGAGAAACGACGTTTCTCAACATGTTCTTTTCTTTATCGGAAGTGTATCCTGCCTTGAAGCGGACACCACCTTTTCCGTGTACGTTCTTTCTACCGATAGTACTCATCGTAGTTTACCTCTCTATCTCTTGACATCATCACTCTGCAAGGAAAGGCCGAGATTAGCCAACTTGTCCAAAATTTCCTTATAGGATTTCTTTCCAAGATTACGAACCGTCATAAGTTCGCTTTCCTTCATATTGCAGAGATCTTGAACGGTCTTAAGACCGTTTCTCTTTAAGCAGTTGTAGGAACGGACAGAAAGATCAAGTTCCTCAAGGTTGAGGGTATTGAACTTGTTTTCCGTCTTCTGTTGACTGACGGCCATGACCGTAGCAGATTTGACAGCATCGTCGAGATTCTCGAAAAGTTTGAAATGCTCATCAAGAATTTTAGCTGCCATTGCGACAGAATCTTTGGCTTTCATGGAACCATCTGTCTTAACATTGAGGATGAGCTTTTCGTAGCTCGCATCATGACCGACACGTGCTGGCTCAATTTCCATTTCTACCTTTTCAATCGGAGAGAAATTGCTATCAACAGCAATCATTCCAATCGGCCAGGAAGAATCTTTATTTTCTTCAGCTGTGACAAATCCTCTTCCCTTATGGGCATGGAGAGTCATTTTGATGTGACCACCATTGACAAGGTGGCAAAGCACCAAATCTTTGTTAACGACAGAAACAAGTCCCGGACAAAGGATATTGTTTCCCGTCACAGTCTTATCGCCGTGTTCACCATTGACATCAAGTTTCAAGATGTAATCGGCATTATCATCATCGCTTTCATCCATGAGAACAAGCTTTTTGATCTGAAGGACAATCTGAGTAAGATCTTCGACTACACCTGGAAGCGGAGTATATTCATGATGAGCACCTTCGACTTCGATAGCATAGACAGCAAGACCTTGCAAAGAAGAGAGAAGAACACGTCTTAGTGCATTACCGATTGTAACACCAAAACCCTTTTCAAGCGGGGTAACTGTGAATCTACCCTGAGTATCCGTAACATCAGATTTACTGATTTCAAATTTCGGCTGTTCGAATTCTTTCATGTTTTACTCTCCTTTTCCTGAACTAAAGACTAACCACGAGGTCTCTTTGGAGGACGGCAGCCATTATGAGGAATCGGAGTGACATCAGCGATAGAAGTAACCTTGAGCCCACTTGCTTCCAAAGCACGGGTGGCAGTTTCTCTGCCCGGACCAGGACCCTTGATTTCGACATCAACACTTCTCAAACCTCTATCAAAACAGGTTTTAGCAACATTTCCAGCAGCAATCTGAGCAGCGAACGGAGTGGATTTCTTAGATCCAGACATACCGCAAGTACCAGCAGAGGCCCAAGCGATGACCTTTCCATCCGGACCGGAAATTGAAATGATGGTGTTAGAGTAGGAAGCGTGGATATGAGCAACACCTTTGGTGAAATTAAGTTTTACCTTCTTCTTACGAATAGTGGTTTTCTTGGTTTTTGTAGCAGCCATTTTACCTAGCCTCCTTACATTGTAGCCTTCTTGTGGTTGGCAACTGTCTTTCTAGGACCTTTGCAGGTACGAGCATTGGTCTTATCTCTCTGACCACGGCAGGGAAGATTTCTCTTATGTCTCTGTCCGCGATAGGTTCCGATTTCTTCTAATCTCTTGATATTCATAGCGACTTCTCTACGTAAGTCACCTTCAACGACATACTTACTAACTTCGGAACGAACAGCAGTAAGTTCCTCTTCGGAACAATCTTTGACGCGCTTTGTTGGATCAACTTTAGCGGCAGCACAGATCTTCTTTGCTAACGGAAGACCAATACCATAGATGTACGGAAGAGAATAAACGATCTGCTTATCGTTTGGAATATCAACACCAGCGATTCTAGCCATATTTTTTCGTTATCCTTTCAATTATCCCTGTCTCTGCTTATGTTTCGGATTGGAGCAGATGACCATAACACGTCCCTTACGTTTGATTACCCTGCAATTTGGGCAAATCGGCTTGACTGAAGCTCTGACTTTCATTTCAGCGTTTCTCCTTTTTACTTGAATCGGTAAACAATACAACCATTGGTGACATCATAAGGGGAGATTTCCACGGTCACTTTGTCTCCTGGAAGAATACGAATCTTATTCATCCGCATTTTTCCGGAAATACGTGCACGAATTACTGCACCTCCGTCGAGTTTTACCGAATATTTCTCGGCGGGTAGGGATTCAATCACCATCCCTTCCATCTTGATGAAATCTTCTCTGCTCATTCTTTCTCCTCTAATTCAGTTAGATGTTTTCTGACATTAGCGTCAACTGACGTGATTTCGGCTCCATCGGCAGTGATGATGATATCATTTTCATAGTGAGCCGTCAGCTTGCCGTCAGCTGAGACAACACCCCAGCCATCGGCTTGGGTTTCAATGGTCGAGCATCCGCTCATGACCATGGGTTCAATAGCAAGGCACATACCTTCTCTAAGGAATGGCCCTAGTCCTAGACTAGGATCGTAGTAATTGTAGATGAATGGATCCTCATGCATTGAACGGCCGATTCCATGACCACCATACTCTTTGCAAAGTGAATAGCCATATTTATCGGCAACTTTTTGTATAGCCATCGAAATCTGATACAGGTGATTTCCTGGTTTACAGACTTTGAAAGCTTCAAAGAAACATTCTTCGGTGCAACGGATGAGCCTCTTCGCTTCATCGGAGATATTTCCTACTGCGAAAGTTCTGCAAGCATCGCCATTGAATCCGTTGTCATCAAGATTCCCCATATCGATGCTAAGGATGTCTCCATCCTTCAGAATAACGCTTTTCGAAGGTATTCCATGAATCAGAACCTGGTTGACAGAAGCACAGATTCCCCATTTGTAGCCTTCCTCCATAGCAAAGTTCGGAGTTCCACCACTTTGACGAATCAGTTCTTCAGCAATATGGTTGATTTCCCAGGTAGAACGGCCAGGACGAACCTCGAGGGCAAGCTTATCAAAGATTGCCCCGAGTTTTTGTCCCGCAATTCTCATCTGATCCATTTCATGTTTGGATTTGATGGAAATCATTTCGCTAACCTAATACCTTTTCAATATCGGAAAAGACAGAATCGATAGACTGAAGAGCATTAACCTGAGATAAGACACCTTCAGCCTTATAGTAATCGACGAGTGGATACGTCTGGTTCTTATAAGCATCAAGTCTTACCTTAAACGCTTCTTCCGTATCATCGGGTCTCTGAATCAAATCACTTCCGCAAGAATCGCAGATATCGTCTTTCAACGGTTTCTTCGTCTTAAGGTTGTAACTCGCTCCACATTTCGGACATACACGGCGAGAAGTGATTCTTTCGGTCAACTCCTTCTCATCTGCGACAAGAAGAACAGCAGCGCTGATCTTCCTTCCCATCTTTGCCAACAAATTCTTGAGAGCCTCAGCTTGATGAACAGTTCTAGGGAATCCATCAAGAAGGAAACCCTTCTTGCAATCATCCATAGATAAGCGTTCCTCAACAAGTCCAATAGTGACTTCATCAGGAACTAACTTGCCCTGAGAAATATAAGAACTTGCTTCAAGACCAAGTTTCGTCTTGTTCGCTATAGCGGCTCTGAACATATCGCCGGTAGAAACATGGGTGATTCCATATTTCTTAACAATCAACTCCGATTGGGTGCCCTTACCGGCAGCTGGAGGACCCATCAGAATAATATTCAGTTCTTTTTCCATTATAATTCGCTCTCTGCATATCCATTTCCGGCAAGAATACCGTTAATCTGGTTATTGAATTCCAAAGCAACACCAACAACAATGATCATACCTGTACCACCCAATGACAAAGAGGAAGGAACAGCACCAGTCAAAGTAAGAATAACTGGTATGATTGCAATTAATGTTAAAGACATGGAACCAATGAACGTAATTCGATTTAATGTCCTGGAAATATAATGCTCGGTTTCTGTTCCAGGTTTGATACCGGTAATATAGGTTCCGGATTCCTGGAAATTTTCAGCAATCTTTTCAGGATTGATTTCAAGTTGTGCATAGAAATAGGAGAAAGCAATGATAAGTACTGCATAAATGATGGGACCAAACGGGAAACTGAAATCGCTTGTGATTGTCGTCATCTTTTGGAAGTTGAAGACATCTTCAAGAGTTTCTGCCCATTTTGGAGGATTTCCGTTCGAGAACAATGAAATGATGATAGAGGGAGCTACCATAATACTGGATGCAAAGATAACAGGCATAACACTGCTCACATTAACTTTAATCGGGAGGAAGGAGGACTGTTGAGAGGAAAGTTCACTGGATTGAGACTGATTAGAATGAGAAACCGGAAGCTTACGGACCGATTTCTCAATAAACGTAACAAATACAACAATAAGAAGATAACTCAATAGGTAAACTGCAATCTGCACCGAACCCTTCAGAATCAAAGTGGCGTCGCCAGACTGTACATTCGATCCTAAGAAATTTTGGAAAGCGGAGATAATCTGACTAGGAAGTGTTGAGATAATACCGCCAAAAATCAACATGGAGATACCATTTCCGACACCTTTATCGGTAATTTGATCACCGAGCCAATTCAGCATCATCGTTCCAGCAATCATATAGATGATGATTTTCGTATAGCCCCAAGCAGATGTATCGTTCAGGGTAATTCCATCAGAATTAACAAGCGCGACAATGATACCATAAGCCTGGATAGCCGCAAGAACAACAGATAACATACGAGTAACCGTATCCATCTTCTTTCTTCCGGTTTCGCCTTCTTTGGTCATCTGCGTCAAAGCAGGGAGAACATCCATACTAAGTAATTGAATGATAATCTGACTCGTGATGTAAGGCGAAACGCCTAAAGCGAGAATGGAGAAATTTTGCAAGGCTCCGCCACCCATCATGTTCAACAAAGAGAAGGAGTTAGTGGTGTCGCTCCAGATGTTATCGCTAACGGTAACACCTGGAACAGTAATAGCCGATCCGATTCTGAATACAAGGAAAATCGCAAGCGTGAATAGCAAACGATTCAATACATCCTTGTTATGGAAAAATGCGGCTACTTTTTTCATTATTTAGCCTCGCTGACTTCACCAGCTGCAAAATCATTCAAAGCTTTGTTGAAGGCAATACGAGCATCCTTTAAAGAAACGATTTCGCATTTTCCTCCAGCAGCTTCGATTGCTTCCTTAGCAGACTTAGAAAAAGCCTGACTGGAAACATTGAGCTTCTTGGTGATTTTGCCATTTCCCAAAACCTTGACTGGCTGATTCAGGTTGGCGATAAGTCCAGCGAAAACTAAAGTGGTCGGGTTAATTTCAGCACCATCCTCGAAAACAGATTCAAGATCTGCAAGGTTGATGACGACATAGGCAACACGATTCGGAGAAACAAAACCATGTTTCGGAACACGTCTGTAAAGCGGAAGATTTCCACCTTCGAAACCAACAGGAACTTTACGACCCTGTCTTGCACCCTGACCTTTTTGACCACGAGTGGAAGTTTTACCCATACCAGAACCGATACCTAAGCCGACTCTCTTCGGGAGATGACGGGAACCTTCTTTAATCTTGAGATTATGTAATTCCATATTCTTCTCCTTTCAATTACTTGGCTTCTTCAGCAGTTGTCTTATTGAAACGTGTCTTGTTGACACTATCAAAGGACTTAAGCTGCTTCAAAGCGTCGACAGTTGCTTTGACGACATTGGTCTGAGTTCTAGATCCATAGATTTTAGAATAGACATTACGGACACCAGCAAGTTCAAGGATGGCACGGACAGCACCACCAGCGACAAGTCCAGTTCCTTCCGGAGCCGGCTTCAGGAAAACCTGAGTAGCACCGAAATGACCCATAACGGTGTGAGCAATGGTATCGCCTTTGGCAAGCTGAACTTTGAACATGTTGCGGTTAGCAGCATTCAAAGATTTCTTGATGGCTTCCGGAACTTCACCGGATTTTCCAAGACCATAACCGTATTTACCTTTCTTATCACCAATGACGGTCAAAGCGGTAAACTTCATTCTCTTTCCGCCCTTAACGACCTTGGTAACCTTGGAAATACGGATGACTTTCTCATCATATTCCGGCTGCGGACGACTATTGAAACGGCGTCCGCCTTTGTTTCCACCATTGCGGTTGAAACGTCCGTTGCCTCTAGCATTTCTAGAAGGCTTGTTACCAGCATCAGCAGCTGGGGTTTCGACGACTTTCTTTTCTTCGTTTTCAGCCATAACCTGCCTCCTTAGAATTCTAAGCCGGCCTTACGTAAGGCTTCGGCAACAGCTTTGACCTGACCGTGATAAAGATATCCGGAACGATCAAAGACAACCTTAGTGACTTTGAGTTCACCGGCCTTCTTGGCAAGATCTTCACCAACCTTGCTAGCGGCATCGGTGTTAGATGGATTGTCGAGACCAAGCTTATCAGAGGAAGAAGAAGCAAGAGTCTTGTGTGCGACATCATCAATCAAAGAAGCATAGATGAACTTATTGGAACGGAAAATGGAAACTCTAGGACAAGCAGCAGTGCCAGAGATTTTGGCTCTGACTCTGACATGACGATGCTTACGCTGAGCATTACGATTAAATGTACTATACATGTCTATCTCCTCCTAGATTATTTAGCAGCCGTCTTCTTGGCAGAAGCAGCCTGACGCAAGACGACAACCTCATCCTTATAACGGATACCCTTTCCATGATAGCATTCCGGTTTGCGGACTTCACGGATGGTAGCAGCAACCTGACCAACGAGCTGTTTGTCGATACCCTTGACAGAAATTTCAAGGTTCTTGGTATCGAACGAAATCTCGACGCCTTCAACAGCATGGATAACATCCTCATGAGAGTGGCCAACATGAAGAACAAGATCCTTGCCTCTCATTTCAGCACGATAACCGACACCCTTGATGGTTAAGACCTTTGTGAAGCCTTCGGTAACACCAACAACCATGTTATGGATGTTAGCACGGGTAGTTCCATGGATCATCTTCATCTGAATGGTATCATTCGGACGGGTGACATGAAGCAATCCGTCTTTGACTTCGTAAGAAAGGTGCGGATTAACCTTAGCGGTCAATTCACCTTTCGGACCTTTAACGGTAACCTTGTTACCATCAACAGTAAGAGTTACGTTTTCCGGGATGGTAACCGGCTCTCTTCCGATTCTAGACATTCTCTTACCTCCTTACCAGACGTAGCAGAGTACTTCTCCGCCAACGTTAAGTTTTCTTGCTTCCTTATCAGTCAAAAGGCCTTTAGATGTAGAAACAATAGCAATTCCCAAACCATTAAGAACTTTAGGAAGATCGACAGCGCCGACAGTAACACGAAGACCCGGCTTAGAAATTCTCTTGATGCCGGAGATAACTCGATTGCCTTCGCTATCATATTTCAACTTAATAGTCAAAACCTTATAAGGAAGCTTCTCATCAGCCTTGACAGAATAGTCAGCGATGAAACCTTCAGCCTTCAAGATTTTGCAGATCCCTTCATTAGTCTTGCTCGTAGGAAGGGAAACACTTTCAGACTTGCTAAGATTCGCGTTGCGAATGCGGGTGAGCATATCCGCGATGGTATCATTCACCATATTGAATTCTCCTTCCTTTCTTTACCAAGAAGACTTATGCATACCGGGGATTTCTCCCTTGTATGCCATCTCTCTAAGGCAGATACGGCAAAGGCCGAACTGTCTCAAGACACCATGAACTCTGCCGCAGCGAGAGCAACGGGTATAGTTCTGTGTCTTCGGATGCTTCTTAGGCTGAGCGCATTTGATAATTAAAGCTTTTCTAGCCATTTTCCGTTCTCCTTATTTCTTGAACGGCATACCCATCTTCTCAAGAAGATAGGCAGCTTCTTTATCGGTCTTTGCAGTGGTAACAATGATGACATCCATACCCTGAGTACGGGTGACCTTGTCATACTGGATTTCAGGGAAGATCAACTGTTCCTTAACACCAGTGGAATAGTTTCCACGGCCATCGAAGGAATCCTTGCTGACACCGCGGAAGTCACGGACACGCGGAAGATCGATGTTGATGAATTTATCGAGGAAATCATACATCTTGATTCTTCTGAGAGTGACTTTGACGCCAACCGGAACGCCTTCACGAAGTTTGAAGTTTGCAATAGATTTTCTAGCTCTTGTGACAACAGGATGCTGACCACAGATGGTTTCGAGTTCCTTGCAGGCTTCCTCAACGTTCTTTTCGTTGGAACCAGCTTCTCCAAGTCTCATGTTCAGGACAACTTTGACAAGCTTCGGGCATTCCATGATGGACTTATAACCGAAGGTCTTCATCATATCCGGAACAATTTCGTTGACATATTTTTCTTCAAGTCTGGAGATATCCTTAGCTTTCTGATTACCCTGATTGTGGGCTTTTTTGACGGAAACTCCGTTTTTCTTTTCTTCAGCCATTTTCAACCTCCTTACTTAATGATTTCGCCGCCTTTTTTGGCAAAGCGAACCTTTTTGTCTCCGCTCATCTTATAGCCGATACGGGTAGCCTTGCCATCCTTGTCAGCATAAGCAACATTGGAGATGTCAATCGGAAGGGTCTTGTCAACGATCTTGCCATCTGGGTTGGCCTGATTCGGCTTGACATGCTTCTTGTTGACGTTAATTCCTTCAACAACGACCTGATGGGTCTTAGGAAGGACTTTCAAGACTTTTCCGGTCTTGCCTTTGTCATCACCAGAGATGACGACAACTGTATCACCAGTTTTAATTTTCATACTCTATATCTCCTTGCGATTAAAGGACTTCGACCGCCAAAGAGACGATCTTCATGTAGGTATCGCCCTTTTCACGAAGTTCACGAGCAACAGGTCCGAAGACACGGGTGCCCTTTGGAGTACCATCATCATTGATAAGAACGACAGCATTGTCATCGAATTTGATGGTAGAACCATCTCTTCTCTGATAAGCTTTCTTGACACGAACAATGACGCCTTTTACAACATCACCTTTCTTGACCTTACCATTCGGAATGGCATCTTTTACAGCGCAGACGACAACATCGCCGACAGTAGAACTCTTGCGGAAGGATCCGCCAAGAAGACGGAATACTCTGACACTTCTTGCACCGGAGTTATCAGCGACAACCAGGTTAGTTTCATTCTGAACCATGATTATTCTCCCTTCTTGACAATCTCAACGAGGCGGAAACGCTTGTCGTGAGAAATCGGTCTGCATTCTTCGAAAACAACAACATCGCCAACCTTGGCAGCATTGTTTCTATCATCAACCTTGTACTTCTTACGGACAGAGACTCTCTTCTTGTAAATCGGATGAGCTCTATAGGTTTCGGTCTCAACAACGATGGTCTTTTCCATCTTGTTGGAAACAACCGTTCCCTGAAGTCTTCTTCTCGGAGCCTGAGTGGCTTCAACTTTCTTTTCTTCAGCCATGGTTAGCCTCCTTATTTGGCTTCGCTAGCATTGCTAGCAGCCTTTTTTCTTTCGTTTTCGACAGTAAGGCACTTTGCAATGTCCTTACGGGCAGCGGTGATCTTCTTGCCGTTATCCAACTGACCAGCCTTGGCAGCGAGTCTGAGGTTGAAAACTTCACCCTTCAGTTCGTAGACCTTCTTGGCGAGGTCAGCGTCTGATAATTTTCTGATTTCTTCGATTGTCATATTACTTTTCCTCGCCTTTCTTCACAACTCTGGAAGTGACAGAGAGCTTGTAACCAGCCTGTCTTAAGGCTTCCTTGGCTACAGAAGCATCAACGCCACCGATTTCGAACATGACAGTTCCCTGTTCAACAACAGCCATCCATTTGTCAACTGTACCTTTTCCGTTACCCATACGGACTTCAGCTGGTTTCTTAGTGATACCTAAGTATGGGAAGATACGGATATAAGAATGTCCGACCTTCTTAGTATATCTGGACAAGACAACACGGGCGGCTTCAATCTGACGGTTGGAGATATAACCACCTTCGGTTGCACAAAGACCATAATCGCCATAGGCAACAGTATTGCAGCGGCTGGCCTTGGTCTTAGGTCTAACGAGGTGACTTCTACGCCACTTCAATCTTTTCGGTTGTAACATCGTTATTCTCCTTTCGTACCGGAGTCTTTATTGGCATTCGGGGTCTGTGCAGGAGCGGCAGCTTTGTTGCCGTTTCTTCCGGCAGGACGATTTCCTCTGCGGAAGTTTCCACGCTTATTGAAACGATCTTCCGGCTTGCGGTCTCTCAATTCCTTGAAATTCTCAGGAAGAGCCATCCAGACCTTAACACCGATGACACCATAGGTAGTATGAGCAGCGACATATGCATAGTCGATGTTCTGACGTAAGGTGTGAAGGCCAAGAACGCCTTCTCTATATTCTTCATAACGGGCAATTTCGGCACCATTGACACGACCCTTGCACATAGTCTTGCAACCGAGTGCACCGGCTCTCATGACTCTCTGAATTGCCTTCTTCTGAACGACACGGCTAGAGCCTCTGTTTTCAATCTGCTTTGCAATGTCCTTTGCGACAAGCATTGCATCCAAATCAGGATTCTTGACTTCAACGACGGAAATCTTTAAAGTTTCCGGGCTCTTCTTCAGGCCAAGGGCTTTGACCAAATAGGCTTTATTGGCCTTCAGGTCAGCACCATCCTGTCCTAAGACAATGCCAGGACGGGAAGTATAAATCGTAACTGTGATCTGGTTCTTGATTCTGTCGATGTCGATGTGAGAAAGTCCGGCATCCTTGCCATCAAGCTTCTTTTCGAGATAGCCACGGATGAGGTTGTCTTCCTTGATGTAAACCGGCATGTCCTTCTTAGAAGCATACCAGTGGCTGGACCAATCACGATTGATGCCAATACGTAAACCGTTTGGATTAACTTTCTGACCCATGGTTATTTAGCCTCCCTGTTCTTGACGGTGACATAGATATGTGACCATCTCTTGATGAGACCAGAGGCAGAGCCCTTAGCTCTAGGTAAGATTCTCTTAAGTCTCATAGCATCATTAGCAGTGATGCTGGCAACATACAAAGTATCTTCATTCATCTTGAAATTGTTGACGGCGTTAGCAGCGGCAGACTGAATCAATTTCTTGACAGCCTTGGCACATGCCTTCGGGCAGTTATCCAAGATGGCATAAGCTTCATCCAAGTCCTTTCCGCGGACAAGATCAATAACAAGTCTCACTTTTCTAGGAGTGGCACCATAGTTATTGAGTTCAGCCTTAGCTTCCTTAACGGCAGCGATTTCGGCTTTTTCTTCAGCCGGCTTTTCCTCTGCTTTCGGGGTGTTGACCTTCTTAGCAGTTTTCTTAGCCGGAGCTTTCTTGCTGGCCACCTTATTTGCGGGTTTTACTTCTTCACCCTCGGTGACTTTCTTTTCTGTATTTTCAGCCATGATGTTCTCCTTGCTTATTTCTTGGTAGCATCATCATCACCAGCACGATGATGAGTGAATGTACGAGTGAAAGCGAATTCGCCAAGTTTATGACCTATCATATCTTCGGTGACATAAACCGGAACGAACACTCTGCCGTTGTGGACAGAGATAGTATGCTGGAGGAAATCAGGATAGATAGTAGAGCGTCTGCTCCAAGTCTTGATGATTTCCTTCTTGCCGGATTTGTTCTGCTCCTGAACCTTTTTGAGGAGCTTCGGATCGCAATACGGTCCTTTCTTTAATGATCTAGACATTGTTAATTTCTCCTCCTAGGATTACTTTGCATTTCTTCTTCTGACAATCAAGCGGTTGCTTCTTGCCTTCGGATTACGAGTCTTGACACCCATAAGTCTTCTGCCCCACGGAGATCTAGGTGCATCATAACCGACAGGGCACTTACCTTCACCACCACCATGTGGATGGTCATTCGGGTTCATAGCAGAACCACGGACTGTAGGGCGTTCTCCAAGCCATCTGGTTCTACCAGCTTTGCCCTTGCTAGTAAGGTTATAGTCTTCATTACCGACCATACCAACAGTAGCACGGCAAGTGAGAAGGACCTTTCTGACTTCGCCGGAAGAAAGACGGAGGATTGCATATTTGCCTTCTTTACCAAGAATCTGAGCGCCAGTTCCAGCAGCACGGCAGACCTGTCCGCCTTTTCCAGGTTCAAGTTCAATGTTATGAATCATCAAACCTTCCGGAATAGAACCGATTTCCATGCAATTACCGGTAGCAATCTCGCCAGCCTTAGAATCAGTGACGGTCATGCCGACAGTCAATCCTTTCGGGCAAAGGATATAACGTTTTGTTCCATTCTTGTTGATAAGAAGAGCGATTCTGCAATTGCGGTTTGGATCGTATTCGATTGCTTTAACTGTAGACGTATTTTCACCAGCTCTCTTGAAGTCGATAACTCTGTATTTTCTTTTGTTACCACCACCAATATGACGGCAAGTGATGTAACCTTGAGAGTTTCTTCCGCCAGTCTTCTTAAGCGGCTTGACCAAAGCTTTTTCAGGAGCCTTTTTCGTGAGATCCTTAGTAGATAATGTGGCAAGGTTTCTCATGCCCGCAGTGAGCGGGTTATATTGTTTAATAGCCATTTTATTTCTCCTATATATTGCTTTATCCTAGAGGATATTACTTAGCTTCTTCTTCGCTAGGAGTCTCAACATTGGCCTTCATTTCGTCAGAAGCGGCAAGGTCTCTGATTTTTCCAAGGTCAAAGCTAGAATCGAAACGAACAATAGCTTTCTTATAATCCGGAAGTTTGCCTTCATAGCGGCCAACTCTCTTGGATTTTCCCGTAACACGGATGGTGTTGACACTCTTAACCTTAGCGGAGAAGATAGCCTGAACAGCAGCCTTGATTTCGGTCTTTGTGGCAGTCTTAGAAACAGCGAAGACAATAGCATTGTCCGTTGTCTGAAGTCTTTGTGTTTCTTCAGTATTGATGACATGCTTCAAGATGGAATAGTCCTTAGCAACGATAGGACGTGTCTTGAAAGCAGTGATTTCGTTTTCGTTTGCCATTATTTTGCCTCCTTAGCTTCGCAAGCAGCGCAATGACAATCATCATCGTGCTCGGAAGGGATGGTGTTCTTCACCATAATGAGCTTTTTAGCATTGAGAATGTCATAGACGGAAAGGTTGTCAGAAGTGACAATCCAAACGTTCTTGAGATTTCTAGCAGCATTGATAAGATTTTCATCAATGTCAGCAAGGACGATAAGATTCTTTTTCTCATCTCCGCCAATAGCCTTGAGGGCTTTGGCAAAGTCCTTGGTTTTAGAAGAAGAGAACTTTTCATCTGTAAGAACAATGATATCATTCTTGTTTGCTTTGTCAGTCAGGGCGGAAGTAAAGGCGATGTAATGTTCAGTCTTATTCATCTTCAGCTTGAAGGATTGTTCTCCATTCGGAGCAAAGACGACACCACCATGACGATGGTTCGGAGCATTAACAGTACCTTGTCTGGCTCTACCTGTTCCTTTCTGATTGAAAGGCTTGCGGTTAGAACCATGAACGATATCACGGGTCAGAGTATGAGCAGTCGCGACTCTGCGATTAGCAAGGTCAACGCGAACAGCTCTCTGAACGGAATATTCATTGATTTCAGCATCGAAGAGATCACTAGGAAGAGCGACTTCTCCGACTTTGTTGCCGGCATAATCAACTACCGGAAGGGTCAAATTCTTTTCGTTTGCCATTTTATTTCTCCTTCCTTAATTAGGATCTCTTAGAGCTCTTCATCGGGTTGAGAGCCTTCTTCGGAGCCTTATCAGCAGCGGCAAGTGCTTCCTGCTGTTTCTTTTCGATATCAGCGATAGTCTCAGTACCATAGTTGACAATCGGGCTGACGGCGAACGGCTTCTTATAGAACTTAACAGTAGACTTGATCTTGATGATGGAAAGGTTCGGTCCAGGGACAGAGCCTCTGATGAGGACGCAATTCAATTCAGGATTGACTTGAACAATGACAAGATTCTGAACCGTTCTTGTCTTCGGTCTCCATTGACCGGACATCTTCTTACCAGCATGGACTCTATTATTGCAACGTCCGTTGGTAGCTAAAGAACCAATCTGTCTATGGTATCCAGAACCATGGCCCTTAGGACCAATAGTAGCGTGATATCTCTTGATGACGCCAGAATATCCATGACCTTTGCTCAAGCCAGTGACATCAATCATCTCTCCAACATTGAAGATAGAGCAATCGATTGTGGAGCCGACTTCGTGAGTGGCATAGATTTCATCTCCGGCAAGTTCGCGGACAAAATACTTCGGAGAAGTATTTGCCTTTTTTGCAATACCAATTTCAGCCTTGTTAGCACGGCTTTCTTTTTTGTCTTCATAGCCGACCTGAAGAGCTTCATATCCATCCTTTTCAACAGTCTTCTTCTGAAGAACAACATTAGGAAGGACTTCAACGACAGTAACCGGATAAGTGGCACCGTCTTCGGCGAAGACGGAAGTCATACCGATTTTTCTACCAATGATAGATTTCATAAACTTTACCTGCCTCCTTCATTAAAGTTTAATCTCAACATCGACGCCTGCAGGTAAATCCAAATTCTTGAGAATATCGATTGTCTGCTTTGTCGGGCGGTTGATGTCGATAAGTCTTTTGTGAGTTCTGATTTCGAACTGTTCACGAGAATCCTTATCAACGAACGGAGAACGTAAGATAGTGAAGACTTGCTTTTCAGTTGGAAGCGGGATAGGTCCGACAACCTGAGCACCTGTCTTCTTGGCTGCTTCAACGATTTTGACAACAGCCTGGTCAAGGACCTTGTGATCATAGCCCTTGAGACGAATACGGATTGATTTGTTTTCTGCCATTGTATTTCCTCCTTTACCCAAGATCTTGTATGGGCATCCGTTCGGTATGAATAACCCGAAGTCGCATGACAACTTTTTTTCGCGTTCCGGCAACTTCACACGTCAATACGGGCTGAAATGGCATTCAGCGTGAATAATTTTACTCTTCAACAAAAGTGATGTCAACAAAATTTTAATTTTTTTCACAATGGAATTCATAATGTAATATATAAGGATAATATGTTTGATATTTATTGCAACTTTTAACGGCGTTTCCCATATTTTTTATTTGTATTTTGTAGCATTCCAAAAATAAATCATTCTTTCAGATTAAATCCAATATCATTCCAATCAGCACTTACTTGAGATAAAATATTAATATGAAAATCAATTTAACAAAGAAAGACTTAGTAAAATTTCAGCGAATTGTCGATATGAAATATTTAAACATGGAGGCAGATGACTTTTTTTCAGATTACCTTCAAAACGATTATCTATCCGTTACAAGCGAAGATATGACAGATTTAATCAAATGCCAGGCCATGTCTAAAAAAGACGCATTCTTAACCGCTTGGTTGATGAATAAAGATATTTCTCCGGAAGACCCTGAAATTCTTAGGATGAAAGAGGAAGGATTTTTCGATAAAATCGATTGCTTGAACGATATTCATTATAAAAAGAACCTATTCTCTAATTCCCTGAGGATTCAGGAGAAATCGGAAGGAAGTTGGGCTCTTTCGTACAATTATTATCAGCCCTACGAGGGATTCCTTTATGATGATCTTTATTCAAATCCGAATCATTATTTTTCAGAAAGAAACAGTATCGGATTCTTTGAAAGAAAAGTCCCTTACCTAGTTTTGAAGGAAAACGATATCATTTGGATGAGTATCACTCCTTTCGAGATCAACACAATGAAGAAACCGATTGAGCAGGCACACGGAAACGTCATCACATTCGGACTTGGGCTTGGCTATTTTGCCTATATGGCAATCAACAATTCAAACGTAGACCATGTAACGATTATAGAAAAGGATAAAAAAGCAATAAAAATATTCGAGAATGAAATTCTCCCAAGAATCAGGCTTCGCAATAAATTGACCATCTTAGAAATGGATGCGTTCGATTATGCAAAGGAACAAATGCCTTTGCGACATTACGATTATGCCTTCTTCGATATCTACCATAGTGCTGATGATGGAATCGATAGCTATATCCGTATGAAGAAACTTGAATCTTTCTCTCCAAGGACGGAATTTACATATTGGATCGAAAATTCCATGCTTGCCCTTTTAAGACGATATGTCATAACGCTTATGGAAGAGAACCTAAACGGATATAGTGACCCAGATTACCAAATCGCAACGAACAAAGAGGAAAAGCTGTTAAACAAAATCTATTCTGCACTAAAAGACAAGGAATTCAAAACTTATGAAGAAATCCACGATTTCTTGCTAGATGAAAATTTAAAAAGACTTGCAAAATCCATATAAAAAAAGAATTTGCCCCATCAAGAAGGGCAGATTCTTTTTTATATATACCCAAGAAGAAGAATTACAACAAAGACTAAAGCCGGAATCAAAGCTATGACAACATTTCGGATCATCTTAAAATGAAGCTTCTTCCATTGCTTAATGGAAATGCCTCTAACCTTAGGAACATCCAAAATAGAGAGAACAACTGCAGAAGCAGCGAAAATCAGATAAATGTTGATAAAAAGCAAGAAGCCCGATTTATAAAGCATGACCCATTGACCATTGGCCAAAGAATAACCCATCGTGCATATCGGTGGCATTAAGGCAGTAGCAATAGCAACGCCAGGAATGACATTAGAATATTTTTCTTCCCTTGTAGAAGCGACGATGCCGGCAATTCCTCCAAACAAAGCTATCAAAACATCATAGACAGTAGGATTCGTTCTGGCAAGAAGTTCTGGAGTCGGCGGAATCTTTGGAGAAATCAAGAAAAACAAAGTCGAAATAGTCAAAGCCACAAGAAACTGGAATAGAAGACCTTTTGCAGAAGATTTGATTGCCTTGAAATCAATAGAGACAACACCATAGGCAATAGCTATAATCGTTCCCATCAACGGAGAAATAAGCATGGCACCAATAATAGCTGCAGTCGAAGAAGTGTATAGGCCGGCTGAAGCAATGATAATTGCACAGATAAGAATAACAGCATTGGTTCCCGTAATACGTCCACCAGCCATAATCCTTGCCCGAATTTCTTCATGAGAAGCTACATCATCTTTTATCGAAAAAACAGATTTCAAAATCTGATGGAATGTCTTATGCTTTTTTTGCGTTTTGTCTTTATCAGATTCTATCTCAATAAGAATGTCATCTTCATCGTTGAGAACCAATTCCGCATGTCTTTTTTCTTCTTCCGTAAACTGAACGTTTTCTGAAGTATCAGAAGGTTTATTTGAAGAATCATTCTCGTTTTCGTTATTAGAATTATCGTCGTTCATAGACCCTCCCGTATGTTTCTCTATAGAAAAACAAGGACAATTATAAACGATTGAATACCTAGTAAAAAATATTTTTTAAAAAAACCGCCTCAAACATGAGCCGGAATTAAATCAAGATGGTGCCCTGAACAGGACTCGAACCTGCAAGGTCTCCCACGTGAACCTGAATCACGCGCGTGTACCAATTTCGCCATCAGGGCAATGCAAATAAGAACTTGCAATTAAAAACTATACCACCTTTAATCAAAATATACAATCAAAAAAGCAAAATTAACGAAATAACACGAAAAAATTCGAAACCTGATCAAGGGCATTAGAATTAAAAAGAACCTTAAAAGCATTTTTATTTTATATACAATCAAAGATCAAGTAATATTTTCTAATAACGCATTTTGTCAGTTGAAAAATATAAACTTTTTTTCACAAATAAAATGAAAAATTTAATAAGCATTTTATTATTTAAAACAAAAAAATAAATTCATAAATGAAATTGATTTTTTAGAATACACAACAATCCAAAACATGTAAGATTAAAATACCAAATTCAAGTCAAACCAGAGAAAAATTTTATTTCAATTTTTTTATATCTACATTGCATAGAATATACGGCCCAAATGAAATTTGATAAATCAACAAAAATTATGTTAAGCATAGACTTATATCCGTTAACAGTTAGTTTTCCATTATCGTAAAATACCAGCATTATGAATAAGAAATTGCTAAATACGATCAAACACTTTTTTAGAAAAAAGAGGGGAGAAACAAGAACTTTTGTTAATAATACTTAGTTTCTTACAAGATATTTAAAAAAATCAAAAACACATTATTTCTTATAGATAAAAATCAGTTTGATAAATTCATAGATAATATCGAAAAATTAATATATTTTTTGAATTTTCCAAAAAATCCTTTAAGAAGCAAAAAGAAAAGAATATAATTATTTAGCTGCTCCCGTAGCTCAGTCCGGATTAGAGCGACCGCCTCCTAAGCGGTAGGCCAAGGGTTCAAATCCCTTTGGGAGCGCCATTTGCCCCTGTAGCTCAGTTGGATAGAGCACATGCCTCCGAAGTATGGGGCCGAGGGTTCGACTCCCTTCAGGGGCACCACTATTGTTCAAATGTTTAAGAAATTAATGATAAAGGCAATGATTCGTATTGCAAATATGTCAAAAAAGAGTGCAGGGTGGTACATTTTTTTCTTGTCTATAAATTTTCTTGTCGCTATTTCTTTGCTTTTGGTAGGACTTATATTTATTGAAGCAGACACGGCACCAAGTTGGGCCTTGCCGCTTATAATCCTTGGAGCAATACTTGTCTTCACAACCACATTTACCATCATGTTAGCAACGATTTCCTCCAATTATGTCGAAAAAAGAATAAACAAACCGAACCATAAAAATTAAGCGTTAACAAAATCCATTTCCTTGTCGAATTGGATTTTTTTTTGCTTTATGTAAGGGTTAACATCATTTTGCGACAAAAAAACGACAAGTTATGCTTTGAATTTGTAAAAGGGGTTTCATAGTTCTAAAATATACATGTTCCATATAAATAATAAAGGAGGAAAAAAATATGGAAAAAACGCAAACAAAGAAAAGCGTATTTGAGAAACCTTTCTTATCAACGAAAATCAAATCCAGTCAAGTAACGCTTTTCCCGGAAGCTGGCCTTGGTTATTTAGTTGGACCACTTCTCGCATTGATCAGTAACGGTGTCGTCAACATCTGGTTGATCCAGTATTGGAACAATGTTTTAATGCTCGGAACTTGGAATCCGCTTTTCGAAACACTGCTTCCTATCATCTCATCCATCATTATCATCATCGGAAACCTTGTCGTCGGAAGATTGATGGAAAAGAAACCGTCTTTGGCAGGTAAGGCAAGACCATTCATCCTGTTAGGTATGCCTTTCATCGCAGTTGCCCTTCTTGTTCTCTTCCTTGTTCCGATTCCAACCGGCGCAACATGGCCGAATGCCGACGGAACAATGGCAAGTGGTACTTTCAACAATGTTTTCGCAAGTATTCTCATTGCCATCGGTTACAACCTCTATTATGCTGTTGCCTGGCCGCTGTACTATACTTCTCATTCCGCTATCGTCAATATGTCTACCCGTGATGGTGGAGGCCGTGGTCTTCTTTCTACCTGCATCATGGCTGCTCAGCTTGCAGCTGCCGGACTCTCCGGTATGGCCGGTGGAATCCTGGTAGATAAGCTTCACTTGCTTCCAATCTTTAGGGTCGGAGATCAAAAGTTTAATTCCTATGCCGAAGCTTTAGAAGCTGCCAAACATGGTTCTACGATAATAACTGAAATCAGTCCGGCTGAAGCCAATGAAAAATGGACCGTCCTAATGATCATCATGATTGTCTGTTTGGTCATCGGATGCTTGCTCGAATACTACTTCACTCGTGAGAGAATAACGGAAGAAAACGTCAGAAATGCTCAGGCAAACGAAAACGATACTCCGAAGAAGGGTATCACAATGGGACAACAGGCCAAGATTTGTATTCATGACAAATATTGGTGGTTGATCATCGTCTTCTTCTTCCTCTATCAGTTCGGTGGACAGATGAAGAACAACGATATGTCCTTCTATTCTCAGAAGATGACTAATGGTGATTCTACCTTATCCTCATTGATCAATACTGTCGGTGCTATCCCTACTGCTGTTGGTATGTTATTGGTTTGGCCACTTGCTAACAAGTTCTCCAAATCAAAGACCATTATCGGTGGTTGTCTCTTAGCTTTTGCCGGTTCATTGATTTCCTTGATAGCTCTTACTCCGAGTATGGTTACGAATATGACTGCAGTTTCTATCATTTCTGTCAGTTCCTTTATTGTAAAAGCTTTAGGTACAGCCCCTGCCATGTATCTCTCTCTTGCCTTGCTTGCCAATGTTCTGGATCATCAGGAAGCCATGTATGGTAAGAGAACCGATGGATTCACCATGGCCGTCTATGGTTCCATTATGGTTGCTATGTCTGGTATCTGCAATGGTATCATCGTTCTTTTCAATGATATGTTCAAAGATGTAGCAACTGCTCGTGTTGTCCACACTGTCTTGGGCTTCATCGTCGAAGGTGTCTGCTACCTCATCATGGGCATCATGTTCCTCATGATGAATGTCGAGAAGTTCACAAAGCTTGACAATCAGACAATCGTCAACAATCAGAAAGAAAAATGCCTTGCCGAAGGAAAAGAATGGATTGAACCATCAGAAAGAGCCAAACTCGAAGATGCAGAAAACGCCCGTCTTGTCGAAGAAGCAAGAGTCGCTCAGTTAAAGGCTGATTGTGAAAAGAAGCATCTCAATTTCGAAGCCGAAAATCAGAAGTTCCTTGAAGCAAAGAAAGCCAAAGACGCACAGGCTGCAGCCAAGAAGGCAGAAGCCGACAAGAAGAAGGCAGAAGCCTTAGCCAAGAAACAGGCAGAATTCGATGCTCTTCCAGAGGAGAAGAAAGCTGCCATCTTAGCCAAGAAGAAGATGGAAGAAGAAAAAGTCTTAGAACAGTTCAACAAAGCAAAAGAAGCCGCCAAAAATAGCGGATTAGCTGCTTAAGCCAAAGCTACCGGCTAATCCCGGTAGCTTTTTCTAAAGGAAAGTTCATTTACGCCGAAAAAACATCATTATACGAAGATTTCCACATTGAAAAGGGCTTTCATATTAGAATATAGCAAGAAAAAAGACGCTCAATGCGTTGGAGGAAAACATGAAACACGAAGACATACTCAAAAAAATGACTTTGGAGGAAAAAGCAAGCCTCCTTTCCGGTAAAAACTTCTGGGAAACGATGGATTATCCGGAATACGGAATCCCCGGAATGTTCCTTTCCGATGGTCCCCACGGCCTGAGAAAACAGGCAGCAAGTGCAGACCAGCTTGGACTCAACCCGTCCCTTCCGGCCACCTGCTTCCCAACGGCATCCGCTTTGGCAAACACCTGGAATCCGAAGCTTGTCGAAGATGTCGGAACCGCCCTTGGCAAAGAAGCCGTCAAACTTCACGTCAATATGGTTTTGGGTCCTGGTATCAACATCAAAAGAAATCCCCGTTGCGGTAGAAATTTCGAATACTTTTCCGAAGATCCCTATCTTGCCGGAAAAATGGCAGCAGGAATGATCCGTGGCATCCAATCCAATGGCATTTCCGCCTGTGTCAAACATTATTGCGGAAATTCCCAGGAAACAAGACGTATCAACATGGACAGCATCATCGATCAGAGAGCCTTGAGGGAAATCTACACCATGGCTTTCGAAATCGCAATCAAAGAAGGAAATCCTCTGGCTTTGATGTCCTCCTATAACATGGTCAACGGATATTATGTCAACGAAAACAAATATCTTGCGGTCGATGTCTTGAGAAAAGAGTTCCAGTACAAAGGACTTATCGTCACCGACTGGGGCGGAGAGAACGATAGAATCGAAGGACTTTTTGCCACAAACGAACTGGAAATGCCGGGAAACAACGGTGATACAGATCGTGAAGTCATCCAGGCAGTCAAAGATGGAAAAATCGAAGAATCCGTTGTTGACGAATGCGCAGACAGAGTCATCGATCTTGCCATCTACACAAGCAAGGCCATCAACTATGATGAGGCTTTCACAAGCGTCGACAAAGACGGCAACAAGATCACCGGAATCAACTGTTTCCCTGAGCTGAAGAAAGCGGACCACGAAATCGCAAAGGAAGCCAGCGATGAAACGATGGTTCTTCTCAAGAACAACGACAATATCCTTCCTCTTAAGAAGGAAGACAAGGTCTGTGTCATCGGCGATTTTGCCAATTCTCCTCGTTTCCAGGGAGCAGGATCTTCTCTTGTCAATTCGACTCAGCTTGATAATTTCACCGATCTGAAAGACAAATTCAATTTCAACTACCTTGGTTTTGAAGCCGGATTCAACCGCTATGGAAAGAAAGACAAGAAGTTGGAAGAACAGGCACTTGAATTGGCTGAGAAATCAGACATCATCGTCTATTTCATGGGCTTGGACGAAGTCACGGAGAGCGAAGGTCTCGACCGTGAAACCATCAATCTGCCTCAGAACCAGATCGACCTTCTCAAGAAGCTCAGAGCCCTGAACAAGAAAATCGTCATCGTTCTTTCCTCCGGTTCCGTCATCGATCTGAGTTTCGAAGACCAGGCAGACGCCATCCTCTTCGGTGCTCTTTCCGGTCAAGCCGGATGCAACTCCATCCTGGACATCCTGAACGGAACGGTAACACCGAGCGGAAAACTTTCCGAAACCTATCCGATGAGCTATTGCGATGTCATGAATTCCGACAACTATCCGAGCAAAGGCATCAACGCCCTCTACAAGGAAAGCATCTATGTCGGCTATCGTTATTACGAGAAGAATGCAGTCAAAGTAAGATATCCGTTCGGATTCGGTCTTTCCTACACCACATTCGAATACTCCGACGTTCTTCTGACGGAAGATGGAATCCAAGTCACTGTCAAGAATACCGGAAACTATGCCGGAAAGGAAATCGTCGAACTCTATATCGGAAAGAAGGACAGCAAGATCTTCCGTCCGCTCAAGGAACTCAAGGGTTTTGCCAAGACCAGACTGCTCAAGCCAGGCGAATCCGAGACCCTCTTCCTCTCCTTCGACGAATATTCCTTCCGCTACTTCAATGTCAAGACCAACCGTTTCGAAGTCGAAGCCGGTACTTATGAAGTCTACCTCGGAAGTTCTTCCGATGATATCCGCTATACCGGAAGTGTCACCAAAGAAGGAACGACGGATGTCCTACCCTATGATTCTGAGAAACTTCCGGATTATTTCTCCGGCAAAGTGAAAGATATCAAGGATGAAGAATTCAAAACACTCTTCGGAAACGAGATTCCGAACGGCGAATTCGATTTCGTCAATGCCAAAAAGACAAGAATCGCTTTGAACAAGAACAATCTGTTCGAAGATCTCCGTTATGCAAGAGGATGGACCGGAAGACTCACCTATCATGCCCTGCATCTGGTCATCCGCATCGGCAACAGATTCAACAAATCCCTTGCCAACATGATCATCATGGGTCCTTGGTCCTTCCCGATGAGAGCCACCTCGAGAATGATGAACATGCCGATGAAGAAAGCCGAAGGCCTAATGATGATGTTCGACGGACATTTCTTCAAAGGACTCCATCAGTTCATCCATTCCAAAGGACCGAAATATCCAAAAGACTCCCACTATCAAAAACAGACAAAAAAGTAATATAATAAACCAGTTAGATTGCTGGATTGATCTGATTTGAAAGGACCACATATGAAATTAATCACTTTTTGCATCCCTTGTTATAATTCCCAAGACTATATGAGGCATTGCATCGACACCTTATTGGTAGGTGGAGAGGAAGTCGAGATCATCATCGTGAACGATGGCTCCAAGGACGACACCGCCAAGATTGCCGACGAATACCAGGAAAAATATCCTACCATCGTAAAAGCAGTCCATAAGCCAAACGGAGGCCATGGTTCCGGTGTCAACAAAGGCATCGAACTTGCCACCGGCCTCTATTTCAAGGTAGTCGACAGCGATGACTGGGCAGACGAAAAAGGCTATCAGACACTTCTGAACAACATCAGAGACCGGATCAAGGAAAACAGACTTCCCGATATGTATCTGATGGACTTCCTTTACAACAAACCGAGCAAGAATTCCACCTATCGCAGATCCTATGATCAGCAGTTCAAACATAATGATTTCACCAATTGGAGTGATGTAAAGAAATTCAAGATTTCCCAGATGTTTCTGATGCACGCCCTTTTCTACCGTACCGAACGCCTCAGAGAAAGCAAGATGGTCTTGCCGGAACACACCTTCTATGTGGACAACATCTTTGCCTATACTCCTCTTCCCTTCATGAAAACTATCTATTATATTCCGGAAATCTTCTACATCTATTACATCGGCAGGGAAGACCAGTCCGTGACTCTCGAGAACATCGTAAACCGCTACAAACAGCAGATTGTCGTCTTCAAACGTCTCTTCGATTCCTATTCCTACGATGAGATCATGAAGATGGAAAAAGGACTCAAGAACTACATGCTCCATGCCTTGAATTCCATGACCATGGTCACCCTTATGTTCACCAGCGGAAAAAACACCAAGGAAAGAAAAGAAGATACCAAAGAGCTCTGGGAATACTGCAAGAAGAAGGATATCAAGCTCTACAAATGGCTCAGACACAGAGGATATTCCATTCTTGTCAACCATCTTCCCTTCTGGCTCAAGGGAAAAATCATGATGTACGGCTACAAGAACGAAGTCAGACATCACGACGTCGGATGATCCTATTGCTCCTAGCTCCGGCTAGGAGCTTTTTGGATTCTCTTCTTCAGCCGGTATAAGAGAAAAGAGAGGAGGAAGACACAGAGATAGGAGGCCGGAAACAACCAGAGCAGGCAGAGAGGATACCCAAAGGAAAGAAACGAATACCAGTCATACCCTTCTTCTCCATTCACCAATACGGCCGAGACATAGTGGTATCGGAAATTCAGAAGATAGAAGGAAACATAAACGGAAAACGGAACAAAGGGCATAAAGACATGGATGAATGCAAGTCTGAGTTCCTGAAAGAAGAAAAGGAAACAGAGGAAACAGGAAAGCGGAGAGAGAAAATGAAGGACGAAGTTCTCTTTCTGAAGCATGCTGAAATATCCCTTTCTGATATAAGCAAGCATCGGAGAAAGGACAAAAAGGACGACAAATCCGGTGATGGTAACACAGACGACCGCACAGAAATGAACGATATATAACCATTTCGGAATCTTGATTTCTTTGTTCAGAACCAAAAAGACAAAACGAAGAAATCCCAATATAAAATACGTGGTTCCTGCAAACAGATTCGATAAGATGGTGAAATATTTCAGAGAACCGATTCCGGCTGCCGAAAAAGAGCTGTCTTTTTCGATATGAAACATTCTCATCCAGGAAACCAAAACCATAGTAAAGATCAGAAAACAGAAGAAGCATTCAAGATATCCTTTTCTCTTCTTCCTAAACATCATTTACCTCCTTTTTTTGATATTTTCCTATAGAAAGCTGCTTTCAAATATTGTAGAATAGTTAGGCGTTCAAAGGAAACTATTTTTTTACTTTTGTAAATTTAGGTTTTTGACTCTCATTGTCCTGGTGGCGAAACTAGGTACACGCGATAGATTTAGGAACCTGCTAATTACAGGATTTCAAAGGCGCAAAACCTCCGTATTTATCGAAAGATTTCTATAAAGTGCGGACAAAAGAAGACTGCGGACAAAGCCAAAATCCGAAAATTTCCCAAGATTTTCCCCGAAAAAGGTTAAATGAGGACGGAAATAAAGGTATAATCAAGAGGCTGTGCGGACGAAGTCTAAGACTTACGTTGCGGACCAATGCGGACGGCGGAAAAAGGTGCGGACATCACCTGAGGCGAAAGCTTCGAAACGTCCGAGGAATATCAACGTCCTGGTGGCGAAATCGGTACACGCGATAGATTTAGGATCTATTGGAGAACTCCATGCAGGTTCAAGTCCTGTCCAGGACACCACGATTGAAACACGCCTTCGATTCCTAGAAAGGGTATCGGAGGTTTTTTCTTTGTCTCCGAATTGGTGAAGTATGGATCCGAATTTCAAACCTTATAGAACAGGCATGATGACCGTTTTGGAACGTTATCCCTGTGGGAAAGGGAACGGCAAATCCAAAGGCCGTATGTTTGTCTATTACTTATGCAAATGCGACTGTGGAAAGGAATTCATCGTCGGAGGAGACGAACTATCCAAACACCCTTATTCCTGCGGATGTACCCCAAAACCCAAAAGGTCGGAAACAGGAAGACTCAATGACTGGGCACTTGGTTACGACAAAGACAAACACACCATGACTTGCATGCTAAAACACACAAGAGCTGTCTATGCCACCTGCAAGTCAGGAGTGTCTGGAGTCACTTATAACAAGAAAAGAAAACGCTGGGAGGCTTATATCACCTTCCAGCAAGTCGATCATTATCTAGGATCATACAAAACGAAACAAGGAGCTATTGAAGCAAGAATAGAAGGTGAAAAGAAGTACTTTGATCCATATATCAAAGACAGTAAAAGAGGAGAAGAGTCGCAAGATTCAATAAAAGATAAAGACTAAGCATCTAATAAATAATCGCTTCGCCATTATTGATACAATTCTTCAACCAACTAATATAGAAAAGCAATGTATCATAACTCATTAGGCCTTTTCCGATAGATACTTTAAAATACTTAAAACCATAATCCACAAAAATCTTTTCTGAAATGAGTTCTTTAAAGTCAGAATATTGATAAAGTCCAAATCGTTCAATATCAGATTTCATCTCGCCACTATCAAAATTATGATTTTTATCATAATCGAAAATATTATAAATTCCCTTTAGTACGCTGGTGATATTTACCAACCCATTACCAATACAATTAAGATTTTCACTAGAAACCAGCGTATAACATGATGTCCATTTTTCTACCAGTTCAGCCCGAGAAAGAACTACGATTTTTAATTCCCCAGCTTTATAAGACAAGAACCGATGTCCAATATAATTTTTATAATTATTTGGATTTATGTCTACATACTTGTTTTCATCCACATCGAATAATCCATGACTATTAATAAAACCAATGTGAGTGCCATCATCAAAAACCATTTCAATAACTTGATAATTTTTCAAGCCATGGTTAATAACAGCGGCAATAGGCTTATATTCAAGCTTTCCACTGCAATGATTGTAAGAAAGAACCAAATCGCCAGTTTTGATATTTGCAATATTTATATTTCCATTATTGGTTTCAATATTCGTACTTGAGTCAAAGCAAGTACTATAGGTTCCATTGTCTTCCGCTGTTTTAGACTCAATTTCCGAAATTTGTCCTGAGGCGTTACCAATCCAAGAAGACTCATGAGCTACATATTGTTCGTTTTCCTTGATTAAGCATTTTACAGCAGAATCTAATTGATTAGTTTTAATCATTGCCGAACCTTTAACTGTCATAGTCTTATAAGTATATTCATATGTGACCTTATTCTTTTTTTTGAGGCTTACCATTTCTTTTGAACTTGCTTCGCTTTTATATTTATCCGTAGTAATCAATTCACCGGATGATCCATTAGTTTCTATAAACCCACCAAAAGGCGCATTTATTGTAAGGCTACCATTATTGATAAGACTTGCAGAATCCAATGAACTAGGGTATAAATCGCCAACATAATTGCAATCATAGCTATAGGATTGATAAAAAAGAGATTGATCATTTATTTCAACTTTTCCGTCTTCCATAATTTTAAGCGCAGATCCTTTTAAAAACTTGGTCTTCTTATTCAATTTTAAAATAGATCCAGAATTACAAGTGACATCAAATTTATATGAGAGAGGAGCAATAAAGTCTCCTGTAGATATAGATATTCCACCCAATGACAATTTCATAGAAGCAAGTGAAACGTCACCATTTATGCCTATTTTCATTTTACTAATGTTTTCTTTCGGCTGATTCTTTGGAGAATCAATTTTTGTAAACGGAAAAGCATAAGAATAATAGTCGATTGTAACTGAACCAGATGAAATATTGAAAAGACCATCACCTGACCCAATAAGGCGACTGTTCTCAGGAACATACATGCTACCTGAAGCATAAATTGCAAGCATCACATCAAGCTTAGACCCTGTTTGATAGATAGATGGCGTTTGACAATTAGGGATTTCAAAAATATTAAACGGAAGAATTTTTTCTTGATTTGCAGAAGCGGAAAAACCGCCTCCAGAATAATCCTGAATTACAAACGGCATCACCATTTTACCTGAGGAATAATTAGTTATAACACCCGCATTATTAATTGACTTTTTCTTTATATATCCGTATAAATCTATTTCACCATAATTGTCAATAGAAGCACTGTTTTCAAGGGAAATCTGACAATATTTCCCATTAGTGTGGCCGCTAGGTCTTTGGCTATTACTTCCAACACCTAATTCTCCTCCAATTTTAATCGTTCCTTTATTTTCAAAAACAACTTTTGTTCCGGCTTTATCACTTCTAATTGTAACTTCATTTTTTCTATTATTACTTACACTCGTAGAATCATTATCAGAAAAATTAACGCTGGTTACAGAGGAAATATTATTACTAGCTAACTATAAAAAAGTCAAGTGATATCTGAACTTCGGAAATGATTCTGTACCC